>Ga0105351_1000801_pt1 | contig 14605 bp, 10 predicted proteins | sample EN4Hudsemesocosm_FD_83662 | JGI IMG/M metagenome (GOLD analysis project Ga0105351, IMG submission 83662) | Methane-oxidizing microbial communities from mesocosms in the Hudson Canyon - EN4B Hudson Canyon | ecosystem: Environmental > Aquatic > Marine > Cold seeps | place: Hudson Canyon... | reverse complement strand
TAAAAATATTGAACATTATTCAGGTCATCTAAAATGGGAGCACCATTTTCCATACCCATTGGGAGGGCAATCTTGCCATCTCCAAAAATACGGTTCACATCAGCCACACTGAATGCTACTTCAAATTTATCCGGATGATCATTTGCAATACGATGCACAAGCTCAATAAGTGAATCAGCCTTTTCTTTAGCGCCACCTGTTTCCTGGTATGAAGAAGGGACATAGATAGACATGAAAGGCGCATCCAAGCCACCCTCTTTCGCTCGGATATAATCAAAATCACCAGTTTCGGTGCGGATTGACAAATCTTCATAACCGTCATTCAGCCGCCATGGCACATCAATATGGCCATCGGTTATGATGAATTTATGGGCCAGTTCGTAGGCCTGTTTTTTTAGAGCCGCATCATTGCTGCAACCCCCGATCATAATAGCAATCGTGATTAATAATATCCGTTTTAGTTGAGCCATGATTATTCCTTTACATGTTGGGTACGAGCATTACCGCATTTTGTACCATCCTGGATGGACCCACCCAGAACATGCGGTATTGTGTATTGTCCACCAGATAAACAATTTTTCCACGGCCCATAGGCTGAACAGCGGCGAATGTTTTTCCAGCTAAAAGTTTTCGATTTTCTATGGATGCATACCCAGCGACTTTTAGTTGCTCAGCATCCTTATGATAATATCCCACAGTTTGAAGTGAAGGGTCCGGCATAAGCGCCGATACACTTTGTTTCAACGTATAAAGACGATTTGGTAGTCCAAATGCCAGTGGATTTGAATTATCTATAATTCCGTAAAAAGCAGTTCCGGGAATACGCTTGAGCCCAAGTGAATCTGAACGATCTTCATAGCGGGTATATGCGCTTGTCGGAATACCTTCTTTTTCTGGCTTTGGGGGCTTGACTGTTTTTACCTTATTGATCCCAGATTTTTCCGTAAAGAATCCGGCACTGCCTTCTGTGGCCACCAGTGTGCCTCCATTAGAAATCCAACCTTTAAGTTTATTTACCAGCGATGAATCCAGAACGCCTCGGGCCCCGGGAAATAAAAGGACATCATAATGATTAAGATCCAAATTTTTCAATCGGCTCATTCTCAGTTTGGAAATGCCTAATTCCGTTTCCTTGTCCAGCAAATACCAGAGTTGACCCGCCGTATAAGAATTAAAGGGCGTATCCACCATGAGGCCCACTTTGGGATTTTTTAAGGGCACCATGTTTCCTGAACCAAAGTCAATACCTTCTTTCATTCGCCCTGTGGTAAACGCATCAATCATTACACCAGCTTCCTTGGCGATTTGGTCCATATCACTCCTAACAGATTTTGCTTTAACTGTATTTCGCCCCATGAGAATTACCAATGTGCCCCGGGAGTAAGTGCGCAACCCATTGTTGAATTCTTTGCGAGCCGAACGCACTTTATATCCTTTGGCCCAAAGGCGAGCCAATGCTTTTGGGGCATGGCGCTGATTCCAATCAATTACATAAGCATAGGCATCACGGACTTGGGTAACCCCATTTGGATGGGTCAGATTTTTTGTAACCAAACCAGTTTTCACTCTTGGTTTGGTCTCTGACCAATAAGCATCTAGATTATATGCTAAAGGTGCGGCCCAAGTAGCCATATCATACATGATGGAATCTTCAATAGCCATTTTTCTTTGGAGCACTGTATTAATAAAGAGGTGTCGGGGTTGATCTGTATATATTAGAAAATCCCCCTTATTAAATACCTGCCGTTTTTCTTTTCCCGTTTCATAAGTATGGGCCTTGTTAATCGTAAAGTTTGCATTGGCCTTGTGGACTTCTACACCATGGGCCCGAAGCATATTCACCACATCATAAAGGTGATTACTGGGATTATCGGGCAGGATATATACTGCGGATTTCCCTGTATTGGTTTTCTGCTGAAAAGCATTGTGAAAATATTGATTCAAGGTTTCACGATTTCGGACCGCTGCTGATAGGGTGGCGAAGGAAGTCTCATAATGATCAAAGATTCGCTGGCGAAGGGTGAGGATATATCCATCATCTGTTTCAACCGCTCTGGCGCCTCGGGAGTGCCCACCTTGTTCCACCAGCATGCCGATGGAGCCCATTACGCTGGGATAAGAGGATCCATAGCTGGGATAGAAAAAATCAAACCCTTCACGGGTGTAATACATGACTTTATGTTTATCAAAGGCAGCAATATTTGCCAGTCCAAAGGTATCGGATAGAGCTTCGTAAGGTTCCGGTAACATGAGATTGCGCGGAGTTGTGCCGGGCATGGTAAAATAATTTCTATTGAATCCCATTTCATGATAATCCACATGGATTTGTGGGAGCCATTCTTGATAGGCCGCAATTCGCCCTTTGGATTCAGGGTGAACCATCCAAACCCAATCACGATTCAGATCGAACCAATAATGATTGGTCCGTCCGCCGGGCCATGGTTCATCATGTTCATAATCAAATTGATCTGTGTTGGTCACATAGCTCTGTGCCGATTTATACCAATACACATACCGATCCCGCCCATCCGGATTGATGCAGGGGACCAGGATCACAACGGAATTATCCAAAATCGTTTTGGTCTCTTTATCTCGACCTGCGGCCAACCGGTAGGCGACCTGCATGACCGCCTCAGTACTGGATGCCTCATTGCCATGGACATTATAACTGAGCCAGTAGATGCCCGGGTTTTCCCGAATAATCTTCTTTGCCACAGCAGGATTAATACTCCGAGGATCGGCCAGGCGCTGATTATTCTTTTGAATATCATCCAATCGATTTCGATTTTTTCCACCCGTGATCACAAGGTATTCCAAATCACGCCCTTCATGGGTTTTGCCATAAGGATGAATAGAAACGCGATCCGATTCTTTACCCAAGGTTCTTAGATAACTTAATACATCTGAATAAAGGGTGTATTCTGTACCCAATTCATAACCAAGATAATCTTTCGGCGATGAAATGGACCGGTCATATCGGATTCCCGGCGTGAATTCAAATCGACGGTTCAATAATTCAATTTGGCCCGACAAAGACGTTACGGCAACCAAACCGATGATAATGAAAGAATTAATCTTTTTCATTTTTCCTCCTTTAATCCCCTCAATTTAAATAACTTTTATTTTTCCCACCAATGGGGCATGCGTTTTGTATTCCCCGTGATTACTTCATTCATGGTGGGCGCATCATAGAGACGGCCATTGATCATTACCATTTCCACCGAATCAGAATTTTCAATACCGTCCAATGGGTTCTTCCCAAGGATGACTAGGTCTGCCAACTTACCTGCTTCCAGACTCCCGAGATCATCGCCCATTCCTAAATATTCCGCGCCATTGATGGTGGAGGCTCGAAGGGCTTCTATAGGACTCATTCCGCCTTAGGCAAGCATCCACATCTCTCAATGAACGCCCAAACCTTCTAGCTGGCCATGGGCACCGTTATTTACTTTTACACCTGCATCCGATAGGGCCTTGGCAGCTTTTGCATTTTCTATGTGATTCCAATCGTCCTCTTCTACTTTCATCCGCCTCCGCCTCTGATCTAATAACGGTTGAGGGAAAAATCCCTGGAGATGCTTATGTTCAAATATCTTCATTTTTGAATACCAGTAATTCTCGCCCCATAAACCTCCATAGCTAACCACGAGTGTTGGGGTATAGCCTACACCACTTTTGCCATAAAGGGTGAGGGCATCTTTATATAGTGGGGAAACAGGGATGGAATGTTCAATCCCTGTATGGCCGTCTACCAGCATATTTAAGTTATGCTGAAGGGTGGAGCCCCCTTCCGGATAAACCAGCATATCTAATTCTCTGGCAGCTTTCAAAATTTGCTGGCGTTGTCCACGTCGTGGTTGGTTATAGGATTTTACTGAAAATCCACCGAAGGCCTTGATTCGTTTCAGGGCCCTCTTCGCATCCTCTAGTGCATTCACTTCTGCTGTGAAACCGGTAACTGCCCCATATAATATGGTGCCGGTGGAATAGATTCTCGGTGCCAAAATTTTGCCGGCTTTCTGCCGTTCGGAATTGGCGAAGACCATTTCCGTATCCCTGCTTGGATCGTGGGTGGTAGTCACACCAAAAGCAAGATTGGCCAGGTAGTGCCAATTTTGTTCCGATGAAAGACCGTCCCATTCCAATCCCATGTGAGCATGAACATCAATGAGTCCAGGAATGATGGTTTTGCCATAAGCATCTACCATTTTTGCCCCTTTTGGAATTTTCGTTTTACTGTTGCCAACTTTTTTGATACGGTTATTTTCAACGATGATCACACCATTTTTAATGACCTCATCCCCATCCATGGTAATCATGGTTGCACCGGTAATGGCCACCAATCCTTTGGGCGATGAGGACCTGGCCGTCCAGCCCAAATCAACACCGGAATCTTTTGGATCAGGGAGGGAGTCTGGGGCGCCGGGGACAAATGTAAACGCATTCTTTATATCAGCGGTAAAGAGTTCTGACCCAAGCGTCCAATGAACAGAATGATTATTAGACCAATGGGGTTCAAACCCACTGCCGGCAGTCAACCGTTTCAAGGGAACACTGGCTGTTTTAGGGCCAAGGTTGATGGCTTTACCCATTTTTGAAAAAGGTGCCGTATAGACATGGAAGCGATAATCAAAGAGAACCCAATCTTCATTGGGGGAGAGAATGATTCGATTAGCATATTTGGATGTGGCCAAAACGCGGCGATCCTGCCCGTTCATATCCACGCTATAGAGAGCACTCTTCTCTTTTTCCCGACCCATGAGGAGAATCCGGGAATCTCCAGAGGTGAATCGTGGCTCACTACCACCCTTACTCACCAATTTTGGTTTGCCACCTTTTACCTTGATGGTATAAATGCCTGTGTCTGATGCATGATCTGTGCCACGAATCCAAGAACCTCCCCCTCGGCGATAGGCCAGTTGGGTGCCATCAGAGGACCATGATGGATCAAAGTAATGGCCTTTTGCCACGGTCATAAATTTTGGCTTACCACCATTACTGCTTACAAGGGCAATTCGTCCACGTTGTTTATCGGACCATGTAGTGAAAGCGATTTGTTTTCCATCGGGAGACCAAGCTGGTGTGTACTCCAAACCATTGTGCTGTTTGGTGAGTCGTTTTCTATTTGAGCCATCCACATTGACTATGTAAAGTTTGCCGAGGGCATTGAATACAACTCTCTTACCATCGGGGCTCACACGAGTGTGGCGAAGGGCATTAACCTTGAAATCATCACCGCCCACTTCATTTTTCAAGGCATAGGGTTTGGTGATATCCATATTCACTTCAGCTGTGAATGGAATTTCTTTTACATTTCCATTGGATACAGTCACATTCCAGAAGCTGCCTTTAGCGGTGATAATAATATTTTTTCCATTCGGTGTCCAGCTAAAACCGGGATGTATACCAAAAATGGCCCAAGTTTCCTGAGCGTCTCGATTAAGATTGTCATAAAGCTTTCGCTCATTACCTGTTGTAAGGTTTTTAACAAAAAGGGCAGTCTTGAGCCCAACCCTGCGGACGAAGGCCATGTGTTTTCCATCAGGGGAAACCTGGGGTGTGGCCGCGCCACCGGGGCCGGCCGTGACCGTCGTTTTTGCACCTGTTTCAAAGTCAATCCGATGAATGGCATAAATCGTGCCGTAAGGGTTACGGTTATATTGATAGGTTTTGCCCGGGCTCACATCTTGAGAATAATAAAGGTATCGACCGTCAAGACTTACATCCGGTTCGCCTGCATCATGCTGCCAGCTTCGACGATCATTTACATTAATACCGCTTCCCCCACTGATATGGTACCGCCACATTTCACCAGCCCCTAAAGAACGGGTATTCACAAAATGTTTTCGGGCAATTATATATTGTCCATCTGCCGTAAAGACCGGGTTATTCAATAATCGGAAAGATTCTTTAGACACCTGCTTGGGGTCCGAGCCGTTCCGATTCATGATCCAGATATTGTCACCGCCGGACCGATCAGACGTGAATGCGATTGATTTACCGTCCGGGTTGTAGGCCGGCTGGATATCCCAGGCAGGCCCACTTGTGAGACGGGTTGCTTTTCCACCGGATAGGGGCATAGTATAGAGATCGCCTAAAAGGTCAAAAATTATTTCTCGCCCATCAGGTGAAACATCCAGGCTCATCCAAGTGCCTTCTGATGTTGTGAATTCAATCGTTTTTGTAGGGCCGTGGCTTTCGTTCACATCCCATTCTTTTTTATCCTGTGTCGGCTCGGCCATGTCGGTCACAGGATCGTTTGGTAGGAATCCGGGGACCGAACAGCAATCCATGTGAATTGCTGAATCTTGGGCAAAGGCCATTGAAAAAACAGACGCTATAAAACCCAGTTTAATTGAACGCATAGAAACCTCCTCTAAAAATTTATCTAATATGTCTGAACGGATAAATAATTTGTGGTGCCCGATATGCCCATGGGTACACCACCTGTGATGATAAAACGTTCGCCTTTTTCGATGAGTTTTATTTTGTCTAAAACAGCTTTACACACATCAGGAACTTCGTCAACATTGTTGTATTTATCCACTTTAATCGGCACAACTCCCCACACCAACTGAAGGCGACGGAGGATGTGTGCGAACGGCGTCAGGGCGAACAGGTTCGTTTTGGGACGATAGCGCGCGATCATCAGGGCGGTGCTACCGCTATGTGTCATGGTCATGACCACATTGATATTTAAGTCCAGAGCAATTTCGCAGACTGCATGACTAATTGCATCGGCTGTTTTGGTTACCATTTCTGGTAAGAATTTTTGTTGTGAAGGCAGGACCTGCTCTGATTCACCAATCACCCGGTTTAATATCTGAATTACTTCCACGGGATATTTTCCCATGGCTGTTTCCCCTGTCACCATCAATGCATCAACCCCATCAAAAACAGCGTTGGCAATATCGCTTACCTCTGCCCGCGTGGGGGTGGGGTTATCAATCATGGATTCCAAAAGTTGGGTGGCAATGACGATTGGTTTCCCTATAGACCTAGACACGTCTATCATTTTTTTTTGAGCGATAGGAACCTGTTCCGCAGGAATTTCAACCCCCAAGTCACCACGGGCGACCATAATACCATCAAAAGATTCAGCAATGGATTCTACATTATTCAGCGCTTCCCATTTTTCAATTTTTGCCATGACGGGTAGTCGCTTCCCTGCTTCATCCATAATAGCATGAACCTCCTTCACATCATTAGCTGAGCGTACAAAAGAAAGCGCAATCCAATCAGCCCCTTCTTTTAAAGCCATTTTTAAATCCACGTTATCCTGATCGGTTAAGGGTGGAACATTTAAAGTGATTCCAGGGAAGTTGACTCCTTTTCTTGGTTCAACCAATCCACCAATTTTTGTTTGGCATTTAATGGTATTTTCAGAAATGGCATCTATAACCTCCAATTGGATTCGGCCATCATTAATTAATATAGTATCCCCTTTATTAATATCAGCAAAACCAACCTCTTCTGTAACGCGGATATGACTCCTATCTGCGTCCTTTTCATTGGTAATGGAAATCAGTTGTCCCGATTCCAAAACAAAATTTGGCACCACATCTGTAATGCGAATTTTTGGTCCCGCCAAATCGGTAAGGATGCAGGGGCGTTCTCCATTTTTATGAGAAAGGGACTTGACCAAATTATATAATTTTTGTTTGGAAGACTCATCACCATAAGACATGTTTAGTCGAAAGACGTTCACACCGGAATCCACCATAGATTGTAAGGTCTTTTTATTGTCGCAAGCAGGACCGATGGTTGCAATTATTTTTGTATTATTATTCATTAGTATTGTTTGGGTTTAATTGACAGAATAAGGGACCGATAGCCGAAAGGGAGAAATTTTTGCATTGAATTTTTTTCCATTATCGTATATCATTTCAAAATGACCATGCATCACGCCAAATTCGGTTGGTAGGGGGCAAAAACTGGTATATTCAAATGATTCGCCACTCTTTAAGTGAGGCTGGTTTCCAACGACTCCGGGGCCCCTCACTTCTTCAATATTGCCATTCCCATCCGTGATGTGCCAATAACGGTTTTTAAGCTGTACCGGTTCATTTCCTTCATTTGTGATGGTAATATGATAGGCAAAAAAGAAGATCGGGCGCGAAGGATTAGACCGCTCCGGTATATAGTTGGGTTGAACCACAATTGTAATCTGGTTGGTTTTTGTTTCTGTCATTGCTTTTAAATAGATGTAAAATTACCATTCATTTTATTTCGGAAGCATATGATTCTCAGTAAATTTTCAATAAACAATTAACAGGAATTTTGACATTATGAAACACAGATTTATTTTTAGCTTTACATTGGGGCTGGTTATTTTCGCCGGCTGCAGTCTAGTATCCAATCAATCACCAACAGAGAATCTTAATCCGGAAATCACGGCGAATGAAATATTAGATCACATAAAATATCTATCGGACGATAAACGCGAAGGCCGCTTCCCCGGATCAAAAGGATCTCAAGAAGCAATTGAATATATTGTGAATCATTTTAAAAAAGATGGCCTTGAACCAGCCGGGTCCAATGGATTTTTGCAACCATTCGAGTTTATAGTCGGAATTGATTATGGCGAAGTAAACCAATTAGAAATTGACGACACCACCTATGAAAAGGGGATAGATTATATTCCATTAGAATTTTCTTCCAGTTCCGCTGTGGAATCAGATATTGTTTTTTCTGGATATGGCTTTAGTATTGATGATTCCGTTCAGTGGAACGACTATGCAAATAGTGATGTGGAAGGGAAGTGGGTTTTGGTATTTATAGATGGCCCAGACAGTGATAGTCCCCATTCCGATTTCGCCAAACATACACCCCTCCGAAAAAAAGCCATGCTTGCCAGAGACAATAAAGCGGCTGGGATTCTATTTGTGAATCAAGCAGGGGATGATGATAAATTAATTCCCTTAAAACATTCACCCAATTCGACAGCAGTTGGAATTTCAGTATTGCATATTTCCCGATCAATTGCAGATGGTTTGGTTGGTGGGCGATTGGAAATCCTTCAAAAAGAATTGGACGAAAAATTAGCACCGAACTCATTTCCAATTACCCAAAGGGTAAACGCTGAAGTCAGTCTAAAAAAAGAAATAGTCGAAGTGCCTAATGTTCTAGGTATGATACGTGGAAGCGATTCGGTTTTAAAAGATGAATATATCGTTATTGGTGCTCATTTTGATCATTTGGGATATGGCGGAGGCGGATCAGGATCATTAGCCCCGGATTCGGCAGTGGTTCATAATGGTGCCGATGATAATGCTTCCGGGATTGCGGGCATATTGGAATTAGCTGAAAAACTATCATTCAATAAAAAATTACTCAAACGATCCATTATACTAATGGCATACAATGCAGAAGAAGAGGGTCTTTTAGGTTCCAAGTATTATGTGAATAATCCTACGATAGATTTATCGTCTGTTATCGCCATGATTAATATGGATATGATAGGGCGGATGTCTGATAATAAAGTGACCATTGCCGGCACAGGGACTTCACCGGGGTTTGAAACGCTTTTAAATGACGCGAATGAAAAGAAAAAAATTCAACTAAAAATGAGTCCAGAAGGGTACGGACCCAGCGACCACGCCAGCTTTTATATAAACGATGTTCCCGTTCTTTTCTTTTTCACCGGCACCCATGAGAACTATCATAAGCCTAGCGATGACTGGGAACACATTAATGCGACAGGTGAAAAACAGATTGTTGATTTGGTTTATGATTTGACCATTAAATTAAGCAGTCTTGATGAAAAACCAGCTTTTACTGAAGCAGGTCCAAAGGAGCCAAACCAAACAAGGAGAAGTTTCAAAGTTACTTTTGGCGTTATACCATCCTATGGTAGCCAAGAAGAAGGCATGGAAATTGACGGGGCGAAAAAGGAAGGTCCGGCCGGAAAAGCAGGGATGGAGAAGGGTGATGTTATTATTGAAATTGGTGGTAAAGAAATCAAAAATATTTACGATTATATGTATCGCTTGGGAGAACTAAAACCCGGGGATGAGGTTGAGGTGAAAATTAAAAGAGGGAAAAAAGTATTATCCCTGAAAGTTACTCTTTAAGAATATTTTTCTTTAATTCATCCCGCAATTCTAAAACAGCCTTGACATAATTATCAGCGTGATTATAAGCATAGACTGATTTATACACCTGTTTTTTATCAGCGTTATTTGAAACAGGGTAACCATTTTTCACTAAATAATTTCCCACACTTGCAAAGACATCAGCCCATGCATATGGTTGACGGACGCCATCACCATTTCCATCGGCGGCAAAGGCATTAAAGCTGGATGGAATAAATTGTCCATATCCAAAAGCGCCCGCATAGGATCCCTTGATTGAATGGGGTGGAATACTGTCTGCATAACAATATTCAAGGTAAGCAATCATTTCTTTGGTCGCCCATTTTTTCCGTCGGGGCATTTTTGCTATTTGGGTATATAAGGCATTAAAAACAGTAAACTGCCCTCGGTGTCGGCCGTAATTGCTTTCCACACCAACAATGCTCAGTATAAGGAATGGATCCATACTAATTTGGATAGCAACAGCATTGAGATTTTTTTTATGCTGAGCATAAAAATCCGACCCCTTTTGAATCCGGGAATCTGTGACAAATAATTTACGGTAGTCGGTCCAACTTTTTTTTTCGTATGGTTTCGCAAAACGATCTAAAATTTTATTGTGAATTTCGATGCCGCTATGAGAAAAAGTTTCATTTAAAAACGACTCCGGTATACCTTTTTTTAAGGCGTCAGATTTAATTGCAGAGAGTACTGAGTCTTGCGGCCCGGCCCATAAAAAGGAAAATACAAATAGGGGTATTAATCGATCCATTCAGCAATGAATATATTGGTGTCACCCTGTTTGGCCTGGTTTCGGTTGGAGGCAAAAACAAAATATTTTCCATTGGGACTAAACATAGGAAAACCGTCAAAACCGTCAAAATACGTAATTTGTTCCATATTGGTTCCATCAACATTCACGGCCCAAAGATCAAAATTTCGACCTTTTGGATCGATTTTGTTGGAGCAAAAGACAATGCGCTCATCGTTGGGATAAAAGAAGGGTGCAAAATTAGCACCCTTGTTGTGGGTGACTTGAACCTTTCCAGTTCCATCCGTATTCATGACTCTAACCTGCAGATTCATGGGACGAATCATGCTGTCGGCGATTAATTTTTTATAATCGGAAATTTCTTTTTCTGTTTCGGGATAAAAAGCACGCCAGACGATTTTTTTACCGTCATGGCTAAAAAACGGTCCCCCGTCATAGCCAAGTTTATTCGTAAGCATCCGTTTATCGGATCCGTCCGTATTCATGGTCCAGACTTCTAAATCACCAGAAACCAAGGATGTATAAACAATCCGGCTTCCGTCTTCAGCGATGGTGGCTTCCGCATCATAACCCGTTTCTTGTGTAAGTTGCTCCAGGGCGCTGCCATTCGGATTGGCTCTAAAGATATCAAACCCTTCATGCAGTTTCCATACGTAACCCAGACTATAATCCGGCGGTGGCGGGCAGGCTTTATCCACATGGTGGGTGGAAGCATAAACAATTTTTTCATTTTCAGGATATTGAAAATACGCACAGGTAGTGACACCATCTCCAGTGGATACCATTTCAGAGTTACCGCTTTCAATATCCATAATATAAATTTGATCACAAAGACCTCGGCCATCGTGGGATTGAAAAATTAGTTTTTTGCTATCAGAACTAAAGTACGCCTCTGCATTTTCACCCCCGAACGTGAGTTGTCGCAAATTTTTAAAATGGCTCTCTTTCGGTAAAATATGTTCATTTGCACTCCCGTCAACTAATGTGGGATTGTTAATCACCGCTTGCCACCGTAATAGGGCCAAAAAGCCAATAACGATGAGGACTACAATTAAATAATGTCGTTGTTTTGTATGTGACATGTAAAATATTCCTATTGATTTCAAGCCCCTAATTTATAAGGAATTGAAACAAGGAAACATAATGAAAGTGAGCTTTTCTATTCATATTTTCCAAAATGGGAAGCCGGATCAAGATGATTCTCGCCCTAGCATTAATATGCATTAGCACTGCCGCCGTTTTTGCAAGGATGATCCGGGATGTATCCCCGGTTGCAATGCGTTTTTGGCGAATGGCTATTGGCGCCGGAGTTACTTTGGTCGGATTGTATATTTTAGTAACAAAACATTAATGATATGGAGGAAGAAAAACGGAACCCCTATAATTTATTTTGTAATCGAAATTTCTCTATGAATGAATGTCCTCGGTACACTCCATGGAATTCATCTGGAAGGAGAGCACCAATTCGGCACATAACCCTATCCCCAATTTCTTTGAGAGCACCTGCTTTTTTGGTTCGGTCCTTCGGCAAAGAATAGGGGCCGAATGGTTTTCCAATATTAATCCGGACTTTGGGTCGAACACCCCGCAAAAGACTTGACCAAATATTCCCAATATTCCCATTAATACCAATCGGTACGATTGGAACCTGCATGGTTGCGGATAGATAAACCACACCATCTTTTGCTGGCCGCAACTCATTTGAAAGGGAGTTGCCTTCAGGGAAAATTGCGAGTATTTCCTTATTCAAAAGGGCTTTTTTTGAAGATTTAATTGTAGAGGGCCCTAGCCGTTTTCGGTTGGTGGGAATAAAACCATACAGCCAAATGGCCCAGTAATTATACCAATCTATAATTTGATCGCTTGCCCCGAGAAAATTAATTGGGCGACGTACAGCATAAATCACAAAGGGGGGATCCACTAAATTAAAATGATTAATGGCAATAATAAATGGTCCTTCTTTGGGCAGGTGATGTCGCCCGTGGACAGTGACCTTTGCCACAAGGGAACCGAGCAATAATCCGAAATAAGTTGCCCAATATCGCACCCACTTTGGCCGCGGTTTAAATAAATCAAGTTTGGTCTGGACACTCAACTCATTGGGGGAATTGATTCAAAATATATCCAATACAGGCGCTGAGTTTTTTGGCAAATGGAATATGTAAAAATTCATTCGGTCCATGGGCGTTTGATTCAGGGCCCAGCACGCCTGTAACCACAAATTGCGCTTCCGGAAATTTTTCACCGAGCATGGCCATAAAAGGAATAGTTCCCCCTTCTCCCATAGCCAAAGCCGGTTTACCATAGAAGGAATCTGACGCTTCTTGAATGGCACAATCAAGCCAGGAAGAGAGCTTGGGGGCATTCCAGCCATTGGCAGGCTCTTCCCATTTCAAATGCACGGTTGCGTCAGATGGGGGATTATTTTTTAATACTTTATCGATGGCGGCCATGGCCCGATGGCAATCCACATCTGGTGGGAGACGAAATGAAAGCTTCATTGTTGTATATGGCCGTAAAACATTCCCCCCATCTTTTACGGCAGGGATACCATCCATACCCACATAAGAAAGGGTGGGCACCCATGTGCGACGCAGTGTTCCTTTTATAGGATCATTGGTGGAGGGGGTCATTTTTTTATGCCAGGGAAAGGCCTCTGTTTTGCCGCCCAGCGCCAACACCATTTTTTTCACCTCATTAATGCGATGATCGGGAACATTGGTATGGAGGGCATCCACTATAATTTCCCCGGAGACCTCATCTTCAATCCGGGAAAGTAATTGTCTCAGAATGCGAAAAGAGGATGGCACCAATCCGCTGGCACTGCCGGAATGGACACCTTCTTTCAGGACATCCACCCTGAGTTCACAGGCAACCATTCCCCGTAATGATACGGTGGTCCAAAATTGTTCATAGTTACCAGCGCCCGAGTCCAAACAAACAACCAAATCTACCTTCCCAATAATATCAGCATATTCATTTATATAATAAGGGAGATCTGGGGAACCGCTTTCTTCACAAAATTCAATTAAAATTACAATTCGAGGGAGGGCAAGCCCCTGATCTTTAAGTGCTTTTATTGTTCCAAGTGATGCAAACAATGCATAGCCATCATCGGCACCGCCGCGACCGTAGAGTTTGTCGTCTTTCATCACGGGCTCCCACGGGCCAAACCCTTCATTCCAGCCTTCCATCTCCGGCTGTTTATCCAAATGTCCATACATAAGGATATTGCCTTCCCGTTCTCCTGGGATTTCAACCATAATAACCGGTGTCCGCCCATCCAATTGTTTTATATGCAGCGTACTTTCTTTTGGGCGATGTTTCTCGGTCCAATTCACGGCTAAATTGAGAACCTTTTTCATATGACCGGTCTTTTCCCAATCCGGATCAAATGCCGGTGATTTATTGGGAATTTTGATATATTCCGTTAATGTAGGTGTGATTTCTTTATCCCAGAATTGATCTAAATAAGACTGAAGTTGTTCTGTTTTCATTTAAATATCCAAATTTATGAGTAAAATAAGTGTCAGTAGTTTAAAGAAATTAAGGGATTTTATCTTAGTGGTAATTAGTCATTTGTTCAAAAACTGAGGATGGCTGTTGCCACCACTCCCACTTGTCCTCTAACAGTCAAGCAGCCTGCCCGACCGATCGAGTCATTCAGGCGGGGGGTACTTAACAAAGATTATCGTTGATATATAATTTCCCCATGTTTAATGTATACAGTCAGTTTATTATAATTAGAAATTAAAAAAGC
>Ga0105351_1000800_pt1 | contig 14612 bp, 12 predicted proteins | sample EN4Hudsemesocosm_FD_83662 | JGI IMG/M metagenome (GOLD analysis project Ga0105351, IMG submission 83662) | Methane-oxidizing microbial communities from mesocosms in the Hudson Canyon - EN4B Hudson Canyon | ecosystem: Environmental > Aquatic > Marine > Cold seeps | place: Hudson Canyon... | reverse complement strand
AAATTCCCTATCGCACACGCTGGTGGCGGTGGCTTATGGGATTTTTCTGCGTCGGCTTGTTTATTTAATGAAATGGGAGCCTTTGTTAGCGATATATTCGGACAAGCTTTAGATTTAAATCGAACGGATTCCACTTTTATGAATCACCGTGGGGTTCTATATTCGACTGACGATACTCTGGCAAAACAAATTATAGACTTATATAAAACGATAAATCAGCGCTAAAAATCAAATTGTCGTTAGGCTTAAGCTCTTGATTTTTGGTCTATTTGGGGCAAAGGTCAAAATTGTTATATACCTTAAATCACTTGGCACACACTGGACACAGAGCTAAAAACACGATTTTAGGGTAAATATCAAATGGTGCGCCCGAGACGATTCGAACGTCCGACCACCGCCTTCGGAGGGTGGTGACAAGCGTTTTATTAAGCAATATCCTGAAACCACAAACAACCATAAAACCACCTAAAGACTTATGCTTCCTTGCATTAATCCTATTTCATAATTACCCTATGGTTTCATAAAGTTGCATGAAATTTATTCAAAACGTCAACTCAGTGTCAACTCAGAATTAATAAGTAGGTAACCCTAAGTGGCTAATAAACCAATAAAAGTTAAATTAAGTGACGCTATAATCAGCTATGCTAAGAGCGGGAAAAGTGATAATTCAAAGCTAAAGGATGTAGAAAGCGCCTTAATCAATAAAGGCGATATTCTTTACGACACAGAGCTAAAGGGCTTTCATGTTAAAAGGGCTGGAATAGATACTGTTAGCTTTAGGCACTACTATCGCATCAATGGACAACGTAAAAATATCACACTTGGAACATTCCCAAATATCACGGTAGCAGCCGCCCGAATATTAGCCAGAGAAAAATCGCTAGATGTAGCTAATGGCAATAGTCCAGTTGATGAAAAAAGAAATACATTAGTAATCCATCAACTCACCCTTAAAAATTATCTTGAACATGATTATGCTTTGCACATGGAACGAGCCATTACCGGAAAGCAGTACATTGCAAAAATAAAGAATCACTTCCCTGAGTTATTAAAAAAACCATTAGCTGACATAAATAAAACGGATTTAGTTAAATGGCTTCAACAGAACACCATCAAATACAAAAACTTTGAAAGTGGTTATTCAGCAGAATCTATTCGTGGGTATTATTCGGCATTAAAAACATTAATGGCTCATGCCGTGCGAAATGCGGCAATAGATAGCAGTCCATTTGATCGCATGGAAAAATTAGATTTTCATCGAGAAGAAAAAGCCGCGCAGCAAGTAAAAAGAAATTACTTAACCATTGAGCAGCAGAGAGCCTTTTTAGCCTCCATTGATAACTACCAAGAAAAACTAAGATCTGAACGCAGGAGCAGCCGAGCCCATGGCAAAAGCTATTTGCCAGACCTAGATAATATCGACATGGCCTCACACCATAAACCTATGCTTTTGATTCTCTATTACATGGGAATGAGATCTGGTGATGTCATTGGCTTGGAGTGGGAACATATTAAAGATACACCCTTTACCTGTAGCATTAGTAAAGTATTAGAAAAAAACAGACGAAAAATAAAAACACCCTCAACTATTCCTATGCCCGTGCAGGTACGAGATATTTTAAGAGTCTGGAGAAAGCAACTAAATAACCCAGACAGTGGGTTAGTATTTATGTCTCCAGTGACAGGCCGTAGGCTTAGCAAAGGATGTCTTAATAACTGTTGGGATTGGATAAAAAATGATGCTGGCATACCTGAGCAATATGTACTTTATACGCTGCGGCATAACTTTATATCTTGGCTCATCATGAACGGAATTCATTTAAAAGTAATTGCAAACCTAGCCGGACATACCACCACCTCTATGATTGAACATCATTATGGACATTTATCCGACGGGCATACCAACAAAGCAGCTATGTCATTTTCTAATTTATTGAGCGATGACTCTGAAAATCAGGAAAACATAGCGCTAGTGAAGTAATGACTTTTATTCATACAGCAGGATGGCGCGCCAAAATCACTTAGAATCCAGATAAATTAATGGCTAACTGACAGGATAAAAACACCTAAAACGCGCCACCTCATTACTAACAAAACTATTACTATGCCCATCAATGAACAAGATAGAAAAAAACGCGCGAAAAAAGCAGGGTTAGCATCCGGTAAAAAGCGACGAGACAAAAATAAAGATCGCGACAAAAATATCTGTCTTGCCTACGGCTTCTTAACTCAAGAATATCAAAAACAAACAGATAGATTGCAAGGGTTTAAATATATAAGTTCATTTGGGCGCGGAGTAAATCTAGTAGTCAATGAGAATACTGGTGAAAAAGAAAGCCCTTTAACTTTTCTATCTATCCGTGTTGGTGTAACTCGTCAGCGGATTGAACAAATCGTTAAAAATAGGGGAAAATAACATTTAGTTCGCTTGATAGATAAAATCTATCTTTCAGTCAATTACACCAATAACCGACATATATTTTTATCTTTTAAATCAACAACCTGAAACCTTGCGAAATAACTAGGAAAACCTTCCAATTACCTATCTTTGGGGGGCATAAAATATCTTTTCTTTAAAAAACTTCCTGCAACGGCAAGGTATATTATGAAAGAAAAAATTAAATTAGATGACACTCTATTTACTCCTAATGAGGCCTCTAAAGAAATAAAAGTTAATAATGGTCATTCCGATGGCTTAAAAAAATCCAGATCAACTGGACAATTATGGGGCTATCCAGCGCCAAGATTCATCAAAGCAAAAAGAAAAGTCTTATACCGTAAATCAGATTTAGATGCTTTCATCGCGCAGCTACCACAGTATCAAAATAATGCTGAAGCAATGGAAGCCGCATGAATATCACCCCTCTAAAAAATCTAGCAACAAAGAACGCAACTGATTTTAATGTGCTTAGCAATGGAGAGGCTTTTATTAGTCAAACAAAAGTAGCGGGATTAAGCGGCATTGGCCAAGATGCAACATCAAAGTATATTCCTAAAGCTGGAGTAGCCCGTTATGTTTTGCTATAGGAGACGCGCGTGACTAATTTCTGGACAGATACCCACGGAGAAATAAAAAGGCGTTTACTGGATGAAAGCCCCAAAGCGCGTGAAGTAGGCGAAAAGATTAACGGCATTGTGTGCCCTGAATGCAGCAAGCCCGAAGCTTACGCTCATGCAGTAGAACCTAATGTTATTATCTGTCACCGTATGAGCCAATGCGGAGAAAAAACACTAACGCGTGAGCTTTACCCTGATTTATTTAACACCTTTGAGGAGCGATTTAAGCCGACACCGACGAACCCACGCGCCACAGCAGAAGCCTTTTTACAGGCGCGTGAACTGGACACGGAAAGTCTTAATTTTTCACAAGGTTCTGTGTTTGAAAAAGGTAAAACTTATCCCACGGTAAAGATGGTGTTTGATGATGTAAGCTTTGAGCGATTAATTGATTATCAAGGCAGCAATAAATCCCGACTTAGCACTTATAAAGGCAAGCACTACGAAACTAAAGGTGTAAATGAAGCCAAACAGGTTTATGTGGTCGAGGGTATTTTTGATGCACTGGCATTAGCGCAAGCTGGATTACCGGCTATTGCCACCTTATCAAGCGTACACAACCCTGAGTCCTGTTTTAAAAAGGAAGTCCATTATATTTTAGGCTTTGATAATGACAGTGCCGGCATTAAGGCGATTAAAAAATTTAAGACCTACCTTAATGAGCAAGGTATTAGCTTTAGTGTACAACTACCACCAAGCGGCAATGATTGGAATGACTTGTTACTCAGTGGTGATTTAGCCGAGGATAAGCAAAGTAGTACCTTGGCTTTATGTGAATGGCGTGGCGCGCTGGCTATGGCTCAAAATGCACTGGATTACTTCGAGATATACAGCAAACAAAAGCCCTATAACAATACCTTTTTTGAGTTCAACCAGCAAACTTATAGAGGTACTTTTAAGCTGGATGATAACAAGCAGCCCATTGAGCATAAAGCCATTAGGATCTTGGATTGTGTACTGAATATCGCCTATTCCATAGAAGATGCGAGTCTACAGTACGAAAGCCGTTTAAAGCATATGATCAGTGCAGTATCGAACCGTGAGGGTATCAACACCATGCTCTTTAAAAGCGGGGACTTTTCAGCCCTAAATGATTTTAAATCTAAGTTATTGCAATACCGTTTGATATTTTTTGGCTCCAGTTCAGATCTGACTTATTTTGCTGAATATCTTTTCAAGAAACGCCCCATTAAGGTCAGGGAATGTGAGGCGTTGGGCTATGACTCGCTTTCTGGTTGCTATGTGCTTAATAAGTTCCTGTATGACAAGGATGGCAAGCATTCCACGATTGATAAGGATGGTTACTTTCACAAATACAAACTAAAGCCGTTTAGTGGACAAGATAAAAGCATTAGCCGCATTGATACCGTGGACGTGGCTAAATTCATTCAGTCATTACATGGCGCGTATGGCGATAAAGGTTTGTTGGCGTTGGGTTTTTGGGTGTCGACTACCTTTTCCCATGTGATCTTTGAGAAGTTTGGATTTTTCCCCTTTATGAGTTTTCACGGTGATCCGCATTGCGGTAAGTCTGATTTAACCACGACGCTCAATAGATGCTTTTTTATTGATTCTGAGGGCTTGGCTATGAGCTCAGGCAACACTAAAAAGGGCGAACTTAGAACCATTAGCCAGAAGTCGAGCATGGTGACAGCGATGTTAGAGGGCAGGAAAAACAGTGTCCGTTTTGATTATGATTCGATTTTGCCGCTGTATAACCGCAATAGCCTACAGGTGCGTGCCCAAACAACAAACGATAACCAAGTGCATGACCTGAAATTCACCGGTGCATTAGCCTTTGTACAGAATCATGAGCAATTTATCAGTAAGCCCGCTAAAGAGCGGGTAGTTTCCATCCATTTTAAAGAGGAAGGTTTAGACGACACCTATGAGGCATGGCAACACTTAAAGACTTATTCCCCTGAACAATTGGCAGGTATAGGGCATTTTATTCTATCGAACCGTGTCCATTTTGAGCAGGAAATCAGCAAGGAAATAAATGAAACAGCCGACTATCTACGCGCCAATGGCGTCATGATTGATCGTATCGCAAAAAATCATGCGGTGGCTTATGCAGGCGTATCTTTATTGCTGGAATTATCCAAGCCGCAATTAAATGACGACTTACTGAGTTTTACACTTCAATCCGCTATGAGTAAAACCGAAACCGCGCGCAGTGAATTGTTATTAGCCGACCATTTTCTAGAGTGCATTGATGGCTTTACCGAGCAGCAAGGCGTGTATAAATCAGATAATGGCTTAGTGGTCATTCACATGCCGACAGCAATAAAGTCTACAGATGAAAACTGGAATAAAACAGAACTACTAGAGCAATTAAAAATAGTTGATGGTTTTGCAGGAAAAAAAGTAACAAGGGTATTTGGTAAGCCCTCAGAATGCTGGCACTTCAAAATTGAAAAACCTAGCTTACAAACTTACAAACACCTAAAAGCCTTATAAGTTGTGGTCTAGCGTGTAAGGTTTTAAAAACTTACAAAAATTTATAATGCCTTACAAAATCTATTAAAGATTAATTAATCTTACAAAACTTACAACACCTTACAAATAAACTTACACTGAAAGCCTTGATACATAAGAGTTTAAAAGATTTGTAAGGTTGTAAGTTATATAAAATATTATTATGAAAATTACACTATCTAATAAAATTGAAATACACACCACGCCCGATAATGAGCAACAGATTATTGAGCAATTCACTTTTGCTAACCCTAAGTTTCAAGATGCCAATAACTTTGGCAGAAGCACACGCGGTATTGATCAGACTATTTGCCTAATTGAACGTTCAGAGGATGACGGTGTTATTGCACCATTAGGCTTGCTTGATTATTTGGTACAGACATTCAACCCCGAAGTGATCGACCAACGTAACACGGTAACCGTTGATATTCCTTTTGCTGGAGCGCTTAGGCCGTATCAAGAAAACTTTGTTGATGATGCCATTATTGCTAAAGGTGGCGTGTTGGTAGCAGCTACTGGTGCTGGTAAAACGGTGAGCGGTATTGCTTTAGCTTCACGACTGCAACAGCGCACTTTGATCTTGGTTAAATCTAAAGACTTAGCCGAACAGTGGCGCGATGCTATCAAACAATTTACGGGTTTAGATGCTGGCCTTATTGGTGGTGGTAAAAGTATCGAGGGTGAGCAGTTCACCATAGGGCTGACACAAACGCTATGCAAACGCGATTGCTCAGAATTTAATTATGGTTTAGTGATAGCCGATGAATGTCACAACCTACCCGCTAGCCAAGCCTTTATCGTGATGAATGACCTTAACTGCCAATATCGTTATGGATTAAGCGCAACACCACAAAGACGCGATAACATGGAATTTATGATTCATGGGGCTATTGGTGAAGTTTCCGCGGAAATTCACCAAGATCAATTAAACGGCAAAGTCTTACCCGTGTGCGTAAAAACCTTACAGCATGAATTTAATGCAGAGATAGAAAGCTGGTCAGGGTTTTTAAATGTGTTGGTCGATGATGAAAGCCGAAACCTAAAGATTGTTAGCCATGCCATTAAAGCCAGTCAAAGCATGGGAACGGTTATTTTATGCGCTCAGGTGCGGCATTGTGAATTATTGGCGGCTATGTGCTTAGAGATCGGAACGCGGGCTTTAGTGTTACATGGGCAACTACCCACAAAGGAACGAGCGGCACGCATGGCAGCAGCACCGGAAGCGCAATTGATTATAGGCACATTATCCTTGCTATCCGAGGGTATCGACCTGCCCCACCTTGGTGCTTTGATATTTGGCGCGCCAGTATCAGCGGTGATTGATAAAGAAAATCCAGCAGCCACCCGATTAATACAATCTATTGGCCGGTGCAGACGACCATACCCCAATAAAAAGAAAGCCTATGTGATGGATATTATCGACCAATGCGGCTTTGGTGTATCAGCATGGAATAAACGCAATGCTATTTATCAGCAACAAGGCTTTGAAGTAAGGCAATGACCTGTTAATAACTCGAATGATCTATTAAATCAGTATCGTTTCTATTTTTCCAGCTGCTTTAAATAGGGCATAAACATCAAGCCCCTCTCGAAGTGTGTTGGTTTATAATTGAAGCTGAACGTCAGCAGTCGACCCATAGCGGTCTGTCGAGAAATTATTTTTACAAGGATTCATAACCTAATACTCGATACTCAAGTTTTTTAACTGATTGATTTTATTGATAATTACCCTGACAAAGAAAATATAAATATCATTATAAATCAATCGCTTATAAAATTTGGCCAATAAAATGTACTTTTCTTAGCCCCGTTATAGCTGAAAACTTGAACATCGAGTAATACATTTAAATTCCATTATTAAAGGGGGATAGTATTATATTATTTACCTTCTTTATTTGGCTCTCCTTCTACGGAAAACAAGTATGAAGTAATAATACTAGTAGTTACAGCGAGTACCCCTAATGATATTGAAACTGCGTTACCTAGGTTTTCTATTGACATCCCTGTTCCAATTTCTGCATCCAGCCTATTTGAGTAAGCAAATGCAGAAAATGCAGAAATTATTGCTGCACAATAAATTATAATAGGTCCCTTTACAAGCAAACCTAAATACTCATTGTCAACAGAGATGGTTACTTGGTTTTTTTTAAATATGAAATGGGAAGCGGCCCCTAAGTACCCCAAAAATACTGGCGAAACTATTTGTAGCAAATCTAAGTTTTTCGGGTATGAGATAGGATAACTTAATGATGGTGCAATAAATAGGAAAACCATTTGGAAACCTGTTATTGATAAACTAGCCACAATCAACCACTTTCTTGCTTCAACAATATTCATTTAGACCTCTTAATCGCAAATTATATTTTCCGAGTCAACTTTTCGTGGTTTTACGCATGTTTTCATTATGGCTTGTTCTAGGGCAAAATTTAAGTATCTGAGGTATACATCTTTCTGGATGTCATTGAGACCATTATAATTTACGACACTACCAAGGTTTTGACGGCTAACCAAAGTTCGAGCTGTTGCCCTAACGCTAACTCCCTCCATATATTCATGAAGATATACATCAAAATCCATAATTTCTCTCCATCCTTTTAATACTTTTGAATTTCTGAACCCACTCGTAGACGTTATATAAGCGGACTCTATTTTTCCATTTTTAGTTTTGCTGACCTCTTGTTCGCTTGATAGATCTATTTTTCCCATCAACATGCTCAAGATATTACTTGCAAATTGAGCCATCTCAATATTAGTTTCAATTTTAAACTTAATATCTATTGATCCTGAACTACGAAGCGAGCCTCTTATTTTACATGCTTGATTGATCATTCCCCCTCGAAGGAATGATTTATCTTTTGTTAACACAGCTATTGTTACGCAATCTTTTGGAACACTCTGTCTTTCACCAATTCTTTTAACATTACATAGTGCAATGTGCCTTTCGGTTGATTTACTATTGACCCCTTCAATTAAAATACCAGATCTAACTGGTTTCATCGAATTCACATTCATTAGAATTTCTTCCAAGGCAGACTCTCCATCAGGAAACTCATCGTGTGGCGCCCAAAAATAGTACGAGCCTAAAGTACTTGTATCTCGACATATATTATGGTCGTGAGCAACCGCGATATCAAAAGTACTGTGACCTGTAAGTTCTTCATACTTTCGTATTTCAGTCTTAGGTAAACGTCTAAATTCTTTGAGAAAATCTTTCCTTTTCTTATAGCTTTGAACAATTTCACTTAATGTTATGTCATCTCCGCAGCTTGGAAATTCAGAGCATCCCAAAGGCACTCGAAACTCATTTCCATGGTTCGCAGCTATAGAAAAATGTGTACAAAGCAAAAAAAACCAAAAAAGATAAATTTGTTTCATTATTCTTACCTTCGCTGAAAATCAGGGAAACGGAGCGTAGCGGAGTGATGATTTTAGTCCGCATAAATTTGCCAATCCGAAGTGCGCTAGCAGCGCGCGAGGGAGGCTAAATTTTTATCCCGACAGCCGCCAAGTCATTGGGATAGCTTAGCTATGCGGGTTTTGTACATAGTTTAGGAGTTGACGCAGGATGAACTGGGGCTCTTATAATTCGCTCCATATCTGTATCCCAATAAAGAGGTTAACAAGTTATTGTCTCAGTCTAACTATCATATACTCTAACTCCCGCCTCCAGTCAATAATAAGAGTGGTAGCCACTAAAAACTAAACGAGGCAACATACATTAATTACAAGATCCCAGATACGAATAACATTCAACTCTGGACTGACTGCTTTTGGCTGACTGCTGACGTTCAGCTTTAGTTATAAACCAACACACTCCGAGAGGCGCTTGCATAAACATCCATATTTCAACTTCTAAGTTATCGTTTACAAAACTGGATAAATAAGCTTCGGAGTTTGGTTTTACTTCATTTTTATGACAAACAATATAACAGACTGACTCAGCCTCTAACTCTTTAATCATATGCGACAATCTACGACGATCCGGTATATTTAAAAACTTATCAAACCCTAAATGCCCTAAAAACAAATGAGCTAATTCATGTGCCAAAGTCGCAAACTGAACATTTGCATCATGGCTTTTATTTAGCCTGATTAAATAGTCAGGCTTTTCCTTTTTCTCAGTCGATTGTTTTTTGATGTCTATATCATGCACATTTAAACACACATCACCCCACCAAAAACGTTATCTTATTTAAGCGGCTGGGCACGCTCTTATGTGCTAGAAAACGGGCTTAAACAGCTTCAGTTCCCCGATAAAGTCCCCACTCAAAAGAAACCAGCGTTTAAACCTGCTTATTGGTAGCGTTGCTATACCGCTAAAATTATTTATCGCTATAATGTTATCACTTTAAAAAACCACTCTAACAATAAGCATAATCAACACAAAACAACAGCTTAATGAAACATTAACATTCAAGTAAAGAATAGTTCAAACTATTCCAACCCATTGCTGATCTCATACAGCCTTTTTTCAAAATTTAGCTACTTACCCAATTCATACATAACAAAAATAATATGGTCACTATTGAAACATTAAGAAAAAGAGCCACTGACTTCTCCAATACCTTTGCTGATGCCGCTTATGAAATGGGACAGGCGCAAAGTTTTGTCATTGAGCTGTGTAAGATATTTGATTTAAATTATCTTAAAGCAGTGCGCTTTGAAGATCGTGTTAAAAAATTAAAAGGCAAAGGCCGTATTGATGCATTTTTTCCAAGCTTATTATTGGTAGAAATGAAGTCAGCAGGCAAGGATTTAGATGAAGCTTATATCCAAGCAAGCGAGTATATTCAAGGTTTAAAAGATGAGGAAGTCCCACGTTGCGTATTAGTCAGTGATTTTCAAAACATACACTTATACAATCAGGAAGATAAGGGTGAACCATTAAAAATCAAACTCGCTGAGTTACCGCAATATATTGAAAGTTTTCGATTTCTGACAGGCTATAAAAAGCTATTTGATGAACGCCAAGAGCGTATCAATAAAGACGCGGCTGAAAAAATGGCAGGCTTACATGATGCGATTAAAGCGACAGGATATGAGGGCAAAGATTTAGAAACATATCTGGTGCGTTTGTTGTTTTGCCTGTTTGCTGATAATACTAATATTTTCGGTGAGAATTATTTATTTTTAGATTATTTAAAGAATTATACCCGTGTCGATGGCACGGATTTACACGAAAAGCTCCAGTCCTTATTTACAGTTTTAAATAAAGCTAAAGATAAACGCTTAAAAAATTTACCTGAACATTTAGCCGCTTTTACCTATATTAATGGCTCATTGTTTGAGAGAACGTTAGACGATTGTTATTTTGATGAAGAGGCGCGTCAGACCTTAATTGAGTGCTGTGAATTGGATTGGGGTGAGATTAGCCCCGCTATTTTTGGTTCTTTGTTTCAAGCGATTATGCACTTTGATGATGAAACCGCGACCGCTAAAACCAAAAAACGCCGTGAATTTGGCGCGCATTACACCAGTGAAGAAAATATTTTAAAGACCATTAATCCGTTGTTTATGGATGATTTACGCGCGGAGTTTGAAAGTATTAGCCCTACAGGCAGTCGGGTGGGTAAGGTTAAGGCGACTAAATTAGAAGTATTTCATCAAAAGTTAGCCTCTTTAAATTTTTTTGACCCTGCTTGTGGATGTGGTAATTTTTTGATTATTGCTTATCGAGAATTGCGTTTATTGGAATTAGATTTAATTCGAGCCCAATTCGGTAAAGCCGCCTCTCAGCAATTAAATGTGGATAGCTTGATTAAGTGCAATGTCGACCAATTTCATGGTATTGATATTGATGGCAGTGCGGTACAAATTGCCACCGTAGCGATGTGGTTAACCGATCACCAAATGAATTTAAAAGTGGGTGAATTAGGCAATTATTTCAATCGGATTCCGTTAGTCACCAAGGCGAATATTGTTCATGCTAATGCTTTGCAGTTGGATTGGGCTGAGGTGATTAAGCCTGAGAAGTGTAGTTTTATTATGGGGAACCCGCCTTTTATTGGAAAAAAAGAACAAACACCACAACAAAAAATAGACCTACAATTATTAACGTCGTCAATTAGTAAAGGGGGAGGTATTTTGGATTATGTTGTCGGCTGGCATATTAAAGCAACACATTTTATCTCTAAAAACCCTGAAATTTCAGTGGCTTTTGTTTCGACTAATAGTATTTGTCAAGGTGAGCAAGTCGGTGTTTTATGGTCTTATTTATTAGCTCAAGGTGTCAAGATTCGCTTTGCTTATCGCACTTTTAAATGGAGCAATGAAGGCAAAGGTGTTGCCGCTGTGCATTGTGTAATTGTAGGTTTTGGGTTAAATCAGCCAGAACAGCGATTTATTTTTCAAAATGATGAAGTAATCAAGGCAAATAATATTAACCCTTATTTAGTTGATGCAAAAAATATTACAGTAGAAAAACGTAGGTCTTCTCTTTGTAAAGTGTCAGAAATTAATAAAGGTAGTGAAGCTACTGATTTTGGCCATCTTTGTTTATCAAAACAAGAAAAAAATAGATTTATTAAATACTGAACCTCTTGCTGAAAAATGGATAAAGAACTTTATTGGTGGCGAAGAACTTCTTAATAATATTGAACGTTATTGCCTATGGTTAATAAATATTTCGCCTAGTGAATTAAAATCATTACCTGAGGTAATGAAACGTGTTGAGCAAGTAAGAAAGGTTCGTTTATCAAGCAAGAAAAAAAGAACTCAAGAATGGGCTAAATTTCCAACTTTGTTTAGTGAAAACAGACAACCCCAAAGTGATTATTTAGCTATTCCTAAAGTTTCTTCAGAAAATAGAATTTATTTACCAATTGGTTTTATTTCAAAAGAATGGATTGCAAGTGGTAGTTTATTGGTTATTCCAAATGCCTCTCTCTTTGATTTTGGAATTTTACAATCCATGATGCACAACGCCTGGATGCGAACTGTTTGTGGAAGAATGAAAAGTGATTATCAATATTCAGCCGGTATTGTTTATAACAACTTCCCATGGGCAGAACCAAACGGCAAACAAATCACAGCGATTGAAACAAAAGCCCAAGCGGTTTTAGATGCACGAGCAGAACATAAACCCTCAACCCTAGCCGATTTATATAACCCGTTAACCATGCCGCCCAATTTAGTCAAAGCCCACAACGCCCTAGATAAAACGGTCGATGCGGCCTATGGTTACAAAGGCAAAAAAGACGATGCCAACCGCGTCGCCTTTTTATTTGAAAGGTATCAGCAAGCCGTCGCACCCACTGAAGATAATTTAGAATCTGAACCCAATAAAAGCGAGTCAAAATGAGCAATACAACATGGGCATTTATCGACTATGAAAACGTCGGTACGCTGGAAGGTATCAATTTGGCTTTATTCGATAAGGTCTATATTTTTATTGGTACAACGCAAGATAAAATTAGTTTGGGCAGTGAAAAGATCGATTTACTAACTGAGATTCATCTATTGAAATTAAAGGCGGTCTCACCTGATAACTTAGATTTTCACATTAGCTATTATCTAGGCCGTTTTGATGCATTAGCTGATTCAAATATCACGTTTTCGGTTATCTCAAATGATAGTGGTTTTGACCCTTTATTATCGCACCTTGTTGAAACAGGCCGACCTTGCGAGCGTTTAAAAACAAGAGCTTTATTGCCTGAGTTATCAGCCGTACCGAGTAAGTTAAATAAACCAGAACCAAAGGTAGCTAAGCATGACCTTATTAAGGAAGAGCTGCTCCCGAGCTTAATTAAGGCTGCTAGTAAGAAACCAGCAAAAGAGGATTCATTAAAGAACTTTATAAAATCGCATGTGATTAGCTTGCGTAATGATGATACTGGCGTGCAACAGGTTTTTGATGCATTAATTAAGCAAAAGTTAATTAAACTGGATGCTAAAAAGATCTCTTATCATTTAAAAGGGAAGAAATAAAAAGCTTAGGGTAAGGTGGAAAATTTAGCAATCCAAGGTATTAAGAGTCAATAAACTACCTATTGAATACCTCATTGTATTTAATTAACTAAAACTGCCAAAACTAAGACCATGAGTAGACCTAAAGCTGATTATCATTGTATTTTTGTTCATCAAGTAAAAAAGCTATGTTTACTAGGGATGATTGATACCGAGATAGCAGAATTCTTTGACGTATCGGTTAGAACGCTTAACCGATGGAAGCATAAGTACCCTGAGTTTTGGCAGTCTATGAAGCAAGGAAAAATTAGTGCAGATGCCAATGTAGCAGAATCGCTTTATAAGTCTGCTTTAGGCCTTCACTACATTACTGAAGAGCGAATAATTCAGAATGAAAAAGGCCACAAAATTGTTACCCTTAAAAAACAAGTTCCGCCCTCTTTTCCCGCTCAAAAGTATTGGCTGAATAACAGGCAGCCGGACAAGTGGAGTGAAAGACAAAAGCCGTTAGCTTTGCAGGCGACCAAAGAAATCAGCATTGACCACTTACAGAATTTAGCAAATGTTATGGAAAAAGCACACGAACGGCAAAGGTTGTTACGCATCGAGCGTGGCAATGCTACCGAAGGCGATTTTAGAGAGGTTGAAATAATGAGTGAAAAATCAATGCAGGACACGTATAAAATCACTTGAACTCAATATTTGAGCCTAAGTTTACTGACTTTAATCTCTTGCTACATTTATAAAAAAAATACAAAAACTTGGCGCAGTCAAAAAAACAGGCCATTGAAACCTACAAAGTAAACAAGTAACCGCGACAATATCAAGGTGTGCTTAATACTTATTAGCTTTTAAGCAGCCTTATTCTAATTGGCAATGAGTGCAGATAAAATTCAGTAGATTGAAATGAAGAAAGATGGATTTTTTTAAAACGTCAACTCAGTGTCAACTCAGAAAAACAAGCCATTTCAAGCTCGCTTTCAAGAACCTAAAAACCAAAATTAATTCAACAAGTTATATGGTGCGCCCGAGACGATTCGAACGTCCGACAACCGCCTTCGGAGGGCGGTACTCTATCCAGCTGAGCTACGGGCGCGCATTTTGAACTGATTATTTTAACTGATCAGCGTGGTTTACGATAGCATCGATTTTAAATGCGCTAAATTAGCTTT
>Ga0105351_1000798_pt1 | contig 14629 bp, 11 predicted proteins | sample EN4Hudsemesocosm_FD_83662 | JGI IMG/M metagenome (GOLD analysis project Ga0105351, IMG submission 83662) | Methane-oxidizing microbial communities from mesocosms in the Hudson Canyon - EN4B Hudson Canyon | ecosystem: Environmental > Aquatic > Marine > Cold seeps | place: Hudson Canyon... | reverse complement strand
TGGCTGATCATCCTCTCAGACCAGCTAAAGATCGTCGCCTTGGTGAGCTTTTACCTCACCAACTAGCTAATCTTACGCAGGCTCATCATATAGCGAAAGCTTATAAATAGAGGCCTCCTTTACTCCGTAGAGATTATGCGGTATTAATCCGGATTTCTCCGGGCTATCCCCCACTATCTGGTAGATTCCTACGCGTTACTCACCCGTCCGCCACTCGACGCCTGGTAGCAAGCTACCATCGTTTCCGTTCGACTTGCATGTGTTAAGCATACCGCCAGCGTTCAATCTGAGCCAGGATCAAACTCTTCAGTTTAATCTTTGACTTTTTAGAACATTGGCAACACTTATAAATAAGTGCGCTTTGCGTTCAATTTTTTTAAAAGCTTAATTGCTTTAGTTTTTTATGTGCACTTGCACAATATTATTGTACGAGTGCCCACACAAGTTGTTTGATAAATTTTTAAAGAACTACCGGGTCAAATGAAGTGTTTAAATAACTTATTTGCTCGGTGAAAGCGGGAAATTATACATGCCTAATTCGGCCCGTCAACCTTTATTTGATTTATTTTCTAAATTAATCCGAAAGGTGTGACTTCTCGCTGGGTACACACCTAATAAAAGTGCGTAAAATCAACATTATAGACCTTATTTTATCGTTTGTCGAATTTGTGTTATTTCTTTCATATCAAGGCCTCAATCCTTGTTTTCTTTGCTAAAACTGCTTTAATTTTGTATTAGTTGACTCCTTGTTTTTGGCGGCATTGATATTCACTAGCTAATGATGCAGGTATTCCAGTTATCATTCTTTATGTATTCCACTTCTATTTAATGAATTCTGACTCAATTTGACGATGTTAGAATGTCGCCACTTCAATTAATTATTTTATTGTTTAATGAAATTACTGCCCACTAGCTTTCAGAAACGCCTTTAAATTCTCTTTCATGGGCTAATAGTTGTTGACACCATTTCTGCAGAAGCTTGCTTTCTTAGCTCGCACTATAAGGCACCGATCATGTTGTTTGCTCTACTAATAGGTTTTGCCTTTAATTTTCTTTCTAGTGATGAGCGCTGGTTACGCTGTATCCAATGAAACCGGCAATGTGGCTACATTCATTAAGCCCTTCAGAATCCCAATGCTACCGATTGTTGTTATTGTAATTGCACTACTATTAAAGAGCGATAAAGAATCCGGCACCATCAATAGTAAAGTCTTTCCATGGTTTGCCCTAGCTTTTGCTGTTTCTTAGTAGTGAATAGCACTGGCTTCATTCCTGACGTTGTCTCGCAATTCCTCTCATCAGTGTCTCAGTGGTTCTTAGTATTCGTTATTGCTGGACTCGGTGTCAGCACTTCGCTTAAATCAATGATGGAGCTGGATGGTAAATCGATTACACTTATCGCCTTACAAACCGTCGCTTTATTAGTTATTGCAGTATTGGCCGTTTCAACGGACTATATATAAAAGAATAAGGCTTACTGGTATTACTTACCAATACAAAAGGAAGAGAATATTTCGCCCAACAAGTCATCGGAAGTAAATTCTCCGGTAATGCCGCCTAGTGAAATACTTGCTTGACGTAAATCTTCTGCCACCAGCTCACTGGCGCCAGCTTCCAACTGAGCAATGGCATTTTCTACAAATTCAAAGGTAATTTCAATCGCCATAATATGGCGCTTCCTAGCCAACACCAGGCCATCGCCCACAGGATGATAGCCAGCGACGTCAGCGAGTGACTGCTTTAGGAGATCCACGCCCTCTCTCGACTTTGCCGATAAACTGATACTGACACAATCTTCACTATTGTGGCTTTGAGGAGACTCATTCAGCAAATCAATCTTGTTACGAATCTCGATAATGGGCTTATTGACTACCTCAAACGGCAGTATTGAATGATCGGCCGCGCCGTCTTTGGCGTCAAATACCAATAACACCACGTCGGCATTATCAATCTCAGCGTGTGCTCGGCGAATACCCTCCTGCTCCACGACATCTTCAGATTGGTGTAATCCTGCAGTATCTATAATATGTAGCGGCATGCCATTAATATGAATGGTTTCCTTTAATACGTCTCTGGTGGTGCCAGCGATGGCCGTCACAATTGCGCTCGGGCGCTCGGTTAGCGCATTCAATAAACTCGACTTACCGGCATTGGGTTTGCCCGCTATTGCGACGTGAATACCATCTCTTAATAGCGCGCCTTGATTGGCGCATTCTAAAATTTCAGTGAGCTCACAGGCTAAATTTTCTAATTTTTCCGACACTTCATGGCTCGCCAGAAAGTCAATCTCCTCATCAGAGAAGTCAATAGTAGCCTCCACAAACACGCGCAAATTAATCATCGCCGTTAATAGATGGTTAATCTTATCGGAAAACTCTCCAGAAAGCGATCGGATGGCGCATCGGGCCGATTGGTCAGAGCTCGCCTGAATCAGATCTTGCACCGCCTCTGCTTGCACTAAATCCATTTTGCCGTTAAGGAATGCTCGCTTAGAGAATTCCCCCGACTCGGCTAAACGCGCACCGAGACTGGTGGCCACTTCAAGCAGCTGTCGCATCACGCTCATGCCGCCATGCCCTTGCAACTCCAGCACATCTTCGCCGGTGTATGAGTGCGGATTAGGAAAGTAAATAGCCACCCCCTTGTCTATCTCAGCGCCATCTCCGTCGTAAAAAGAACCGTAATAAGCGTAGCGTGGCTCTAGGCTTGTTCGCAAGACTTGATTGGCGATATCGGACGCTAGCGGCCCAGAAATACGCACAACACCAATACCCCCTTGACCGATGGCGGTTGCTAATGCGCAAATTGTTTCAATCTTAACCATCGACGGCAAAATACTCAGCAATAAATTCGTCAAAAGACTGGCCATCTTGATGCTCAATCTCAACTTGTTGTTTAAGTGAATCCCCAGCAAGCTGACTTAGTTTGGCAAAACTCGCCTTATTCACTACTTGTTGACGGTAGTCCTTTTTACTTTGCAGGCTAATCTTGTTAATGGATTGGTAAAAACCATCGCCATCGTCTTTCATCATCTGCAGCAGCATCGCCGATGGCGTTAAATCAGCATTAGGCAGCCTTTCGGAGATTACTTGAACAGCCTTCTCATGCTTATCACTTAATAAGACAGCGACGCTTGTAATTTTACCAAGGATATCTCGACCCCAATCTTGCAGCGAAATTTCACTGCCTCGTTTTGTCAGTTTCAAGCCAGGCTTGCGACCTTGGTGCGCCACCAAGTGATCATTATTATCAATCTCGAACTGTTCGGCCGTTGATATGGCTGGCGAATCTTCTAGTAGACAATAAAGCAAAAATGCCTCTAAGAAGAGAATTTGAGGCTTGTCAATACCCAAAGGCAATAACGGATTGATATCTAGCGATCTCAATTCAATGTAATTAATGCCATTTTTACTGAGTGCTTCAAGCGGCTTATCAATGCCGTTTAATTTTGGCTTTGGCCTTATCGAAGCGTAGTACTCATTTTCAATTTGCAGAATATTGGTATTGAGCTGTTGATATTCACCGTCCTTTTTTAAGCCAATAGATTCGTACTCTGCGCAACTGGTTTGCATTGCGGCTTGTAGCGAGTGCGTGTAATGACACAAACTGTTATAGTTGGCTTTAACGCCTACCGCATCTTCTTGTGAATTCTGATAACCAATATCACCCATTCGCAATGATGTTGCATAAGGTAAGTAGAGAGTATTCTCATCAAATTCTTCTAACTTGTGCTGATGATAATCTTTTAAAAACGACTTACAAGTTGAGGCCGAAGCGCCAAACAAATAAGGAATTGCCCAGCCACAGCGGAGCACGTTTCGAGTCAAGCCCATATAGTGTGTATCGATAAAACACTGGCCAGCCTCTTCTGGCGAAATAAGCTCTTGGTACGCTTGCCAAAAATCTTCAGAAAATGAGTAATTAAAATGAATACCGGCTATGGTTTGCATCACGCTGCCGTACCGATTGGAAAGCCCTTGACGATACGCGGTTTTCATTTTTCCACGATTAGAAGAGCCGTATTGGGCAATGGGTATGTGCGTTTCACCGCGCACAACACAAGGCATACTTGCTGGCCAATAACGTTGATCCTCGGGAAGGTGGTGATGAACAAAATGCTCGGTATTTCCAAGATCCTCAAGAACCTTATCAGCGCTGTCAAAAGGCGGTGTCACTAACTCAATCAACGCTTCACAAAAATCCGTCGTGATTTGTGGGTTGGTTAACGCTGAGCCGTAGGCCTTTGGGTGTGGCTCTTGTGAAATAGAGCCATCGTCCGAGACGCGCAAACTTTCTTTTTCAATCCCCATTAGGTTTTGAGAAAGCGTGTGTTTTGCCGCCATCAACGACTGAATTTTAGCTTCAAGTTCCAAGCAACAAATTCCAATAGTAAAATGGCTATTTTACCTATGCTAAATAGCAGCAGTGATAAGAGAAACTATCCGTTTAAGCCCATTCAAGCACTGATTATTGATGACCAAAGAAAACAAAATTGTTAAAGCTGTTGTTGGCATTCTCAGAAATGCGAAAGGTGAAACACTTATCGCCGAGCGAAGACAAGGGCAGTTTATGGGCGGATTCTGGGAACTTCCAGGTGGAAAAATCGAGCCAGGTGAGAACAACGAAGAAAGCTTGGCGCGGGAATTAAAAGAAGAATTGGGTATTATAATTTCCGCACCAAAATTGATACACACCATGTGTCATCAGTACCCAGAGAAAACTGTTTATCTATGGATTTATACCATTGATCACTTTGATAACGAGGCAAGAGGGGCGGAAGGGCAAAGCATTACTTGGTGTCCAACAGAGAAGCTGAATGACTTCAATTTACTGCCGACAATGAAGGCTATTATTCATAAAATATGCTTGCCAGAGTTCTATTGGATTACCCCTGAAAACGAACCTGAAGAAGCCTTGCTCGAACAATTACAAGCCCACATTAATAGCGGCTCCAAACTGGTTCAGCTTCGAGCCAAAACAATACTTGATGCGTCCTTTGTTGAGGGTTTTTATCAAATCTGTCAAGACGCCAATGTCAAGCTCATTCTCAACACACTCCACAAAACTTTTGAAGAGTCTTGTGACGGCTGGCATTTAACCACCCAAGAGCTGTTGTCGTTAGATGATCGACCGTGCGGAACCGACAAATTACTTGGCGCTTCAACACACAACTTGACTGAAATCGAGCACGCCGAAACCCTTGATGTCGACTATATTTCTATCGCGCCAGTGGAGCCCACAAAAAGCCATCCCGGCAGGGTTTCTCTTGGCTGGGATAAGGCAAAGGAATTAGTGGAAAAAAGCAATTTACCCGCCTATCTTTTAGGTGGAATGAGCTTGCAAAACCTTCAGGATGCCCACTCGATTAACGCCCAAGGGGTTGCTGGTATTTCTCAGGTTTGAGATTCACTCAACTGCGCCCTAGACAGGGTCAGAACATCGCAACAAATAACCGCTGGACTTTGTTTTAGAATTATCTTGGCAAGCTCGTTAAGAGAAGATCCCGAAGTCATCACATCATCAACCAATAATATCCTTTTATGTGCGAGTGGCTCAGCAAGGCTAAAAGCACCTTTGATTTCCTTTTTTCGCTGAGCCAAAGACAGATCTGTCATTGGTGCAGTTTGCTTAACTCGCTGCACGCTCATGGTATCAGGCGCGCCCTTTTTATTCAGATCTCTAAGCAACTCAACAACTTGATTGTAGCCCCGCTCTCTTAGGCGTTTTGTATGAAGAGGCATAGGGATAATCGCATCGTAATGATGGCCAGAGGCTTGTATCTCATCGATCTTTTTTGTCATTTTCTCAGCAAAGAATTGCGCAACAGAAAGCCGCGCTTCGTATTTCATTTTTTTAATCAAATACGCAACAACACCCTCGTAATCATAAAGAGTAAAGGCGCGATGAAAACTGGGAGATGTGCGCAAACAATTGCCACAATAATCCAGAGGCTGATTTAAGGGTAGCGCACAAGACAAACAGCGGTGCTCTTGCACGCCGAATTCATATTCACAAGACTGACAAACCACATGATGCGACGGCTCTGCACAAACTATGCAGCACTGCTTAGGGTGTAATTTAGCTAGCCTCGCGTAAATACCCATGTTGAACTGTCCGAGAATTCACTCGAAAACTGATAGCCCTCGTCAACAAATTCTTTAAGTGCCTCTGGCTCATTTAAGCGATTGCGAATGATGTAATTCACCATCAGGCCTCGAGCGCGTTTAGCAAATATGCCAATGATTTTATAGATATCGCCTTTTTTCTCTTTAAAGGCGATGTTCAAAATATTCGCTTTTAAAGACTTTTTATCGATTGACTTAAAATATTCATTAGAAGCGAGGTTAACAATCAACTCACTTTCATCCTCATTAAGCACTTCACTAACGCCAGTACCCCAAAATTCATAAAGATTTTTACCTTTGTTATTGGCTAGCTTTGTGCCCATCTCCAGTCGATAAGGCTGAATCAAGTCCAACGGCCTAATGACACCATAGAGCCCAGAGAGCATGCGCACTTTATCTTGGGCAAAGCTCAAATCATCCTCGCTCAAGCTGGGCGCATCAATGCCATTGTAAACATCACCCTTAAAAGCCAATAATGCTTGTTTGGCGTTTTCAAGGGTGAACGGTGTTTGAAAACTTTGAAATCGATCGAAATTGAGTTTTGCAAGCTTCTTGCTCAAAGCCATTAATTTCGCAATTTGAACTTCGTTTTTATCCCTCAAAATAGCAACTAACTCCCTAGATTCCTCAATTTGGCGCGTTTGAGAAAAAGCCTCACAGCCACATGCTGAGAAATCTTGAGTTTTGGAAGGTGAAATTATTGCTAACATGATGTGAAAAAATATAAATATTCTACCCGAAGATGCCCGCCACAACAAGAGATTTGGACCGCATTTGGCTTTCTGGATGATTTGGTTTTACGATATAATGGTGAACTATTTTCGATCGATCTCAGCAAGACTCCTATGAAAAACAAACAATTATATTTGCCAAAACCAACCGGTCTTTATCATCCAAATAATGAGAAGGAAAATTGCGGTGTTGGTTTTATTGCTCATGTTAAGAGGCAGTCTTCTCATCAGATCACCCTAGATGCTTTGGAAATGCTCACTCGCATGGATCATCGTGGTGGCTGCGGTTGTGAGGCCAATACTGGTGATGGCGCCGGCATTTTAACCAATATTCCGCACAGTTTTTTTGCCAAAGAAATCAAATCTCTTTTCGGTGTTGACGTCGAGCAAGGTCGTTACGGCGTTGGCAATGTTTTCTTGCCACAAGATGACGCTCAAAGAGTGCACTGTATTAAATTGCTTGAAGAGGCCATCGCAACCCAGGGCCAAACACTGATTGGCTGGCGCGATGTACCCGTTGATGCTGAAAAAGCCGATGTTGGCGATACTGCACGCGATTCACAACCCGTTATCAAGCAGCTCATTATCGCTGCTACTGACGATTTAGATGATGACGCTTTCGAGCGCGCACTATTTATTATCAGAAAATCAACCTCGAATGCAATTCGTACAGACGACACTCTATCGCAAGCTCTGCTGTTCTACGTTTGTTCTCTTTCAACACGTGTCATTATTTATAAAGGCATGTTAATGGGCTCACAAGTCCTGAACTTCTACACAGATTTATCCGATGCCGGTTACGCCACCTATTTAGCAATGGTGCACTCGCGCTTTTCAACAAACACATTCCCTTCATGGGATCGCGCGCAACCCTGCCGCTTTATGTCGCACAACGGTGAGATTAACACGCGTCAAGGCAACTACAACTGGATGAGAGCTCGTGAAGGTGTACTAGAAAGCGACACACTGGGTGACAACTTGGCTAAAGCGCTACCGGTCATTGAAACTGAAGTGTCAGACTCTGGCAGCTTTGACAACGTTCTTGAATTCTTACTGATGAACGGCAGATCCCTACAAGAGGCAGTTTTAATGATGGTGCCGGAGGCTTGGGAAAACGACAAAGAAATGAGTGATGAGAAAAAAGCGTTTTACGAGTATTTCTCAAACGTCATGGAGCCATGGGACGGCCCTGCTTCGATTGCGTTTACCGACGGTCGCTATATCGGCGCCGTACTGGACAGAAATGGTCTGCGCCCGTCACGCTTCTACTTAACACACGATGATCGAGTCATCATGGCCAGTGAAGTCGGCGTGGTGGATGTGGCAACGGACAACGTAAAAGAAAAAGGTAGATTACGCCCAGGAAAGATGTTCTTAGTGGATTTCGACAAAGGCGAACTGGTTGACGATGAAGCCATTAAAACAAGTTTTGCTAGCCAAAACCCATACCAAGATTGGCTCAATGCACAACAAATACATTTATCGGACTTGGATTGCGATACTGAAGCGCATGGCTTTGATCCGGATTCGATTGTACATCGCTTGAAAGCATTTGGTTACAGCACGGAAACGTTACAATTCATGCTGTTACCACTGGTCTCAGAGCTAAGAGATCCTGTCGGCTCGATGGGCAACGATTCGGCTCTTGCTTGTCTTTCCGACCAATCTCGCATTATTTACGACTACTTTAAGCAATTATTTGCCCAGGTTACTAACCCAGCAATCGACTCTATACGTGAAGAAGTGGTCATGTCGCTAAGTTGCTCGATTGGCCCAGAAGGCAATCTACTGCGCAACAAGGCAGAAAATGCCCACCGCTTAGTTATTGAGCACCCAATCCTCACCAACGAAGAAACGGCAGCGTTGAAACATTGTAATCATCGCGGCTGGACGGCAAAAACCATTGACATCACTTACGATATCGACGGCAATCACAACTTAAACGACATGCTTGACGACATATGTCAGCAAGGCTCACAAGCGATTAAAGACGGGCACAGTCTCATTGTATTGTCTGATAGAAATGTCAGTGAGAGTCGTGGCGTTATCAGCGCACTTTTGGCTTCATCTTCTTTGCACAGACACCTTATCGCCAAGTTTGAGCGAACACAGGTTGGTATTATTTTAGAGACAGGCGAAGCAAGAGAAGTGCATCACTTCTGTTTGCTAGCAGGTTATGGTGTCGATGCAGTCAATCCGTATTTAGCTTTTGAAGCACTTTGGCAAGCGCGACGTGACGATTTAATAGACCTCGAAGATGACGATGCCATTGTTGCGGCCTACCGCAAAGGTGTTGCCAAAGGTATGTTGAAAGTAATGGCCAAAATGGGTATTTCAACACTCGCCTCTTACAAGGGTGCGCAAATTTTTGAAGCTGTCGGCTTAGCGCCTGAAGTCATGGACAAATGTTTCTTTGAAACTTCCAGTCGAATCAGTGGTGTCGGTTTCAGTGTACTGCAAGAAGAAACCGAAAAACTCCACAAAGATGCTTACCGCACCAACACGCTTGACAACCGAGGCCAATACCATTGGCGCAGTGGCGGTGAAAAGCACATGTGGGAGCCGCAAACAATTGCCACTCTTCAGAAAGCTGCACGAAATAATGATGAGAATGCTTACTGGGATTTTGCCGCAAAATCAAATAATGAAGGCACCCGAAACTGCACGTTGCGTGGATTAATGTCATTCAAACAAGGCAACCCTATCACCATTGACAAAGTCGAAGAAGCCAAAGAAATTGTCAAACGCTTTGTTACCGGAGCGATGAGTTTTGGCTCTATCTCCGCCGAATCGCACGAATCATTGGCGATTGCCATGAACCGTATGGGCGGTAAATCCAATACTGGTGAAGGTGGCGAAGATCCTGCGCGCTGGACGCCTGATGCGAATGGCGATTCACGTCGCTCAGCCATTAAACAAGTGGCGTCCGCTCGTTTTGGTGTCACCATCGACTACCTTAACAATGCCGACGAATTGCAAATTAAGGTATCGCAAGGCGCCAAGCCTGGCGAAGGTGGAGAACTGCCCGGGACAAAGGTTGATGAAGGCATTGCCAAGATACGCTGCTCAACGGCAGGTGTTGGCTTAATTAGTCCGCCGCCACATCACGACATTTATTCGATTGAAGATTTAGCGCAACTTATTTTTGATCTTAAGCGCTCAAATCCGGCTGCTCGTATCAGTGTTAAGCTGGTTTCTGAAGTTGGCGTTGGCACGGTTGCTGCCGGTGTTACCAAGGCCAAATCCGATCATATCGTTATCGCAGGCCATGATGGTGGTACAGGCGCTTCGCCGCTAACATCTATCAAGCACGCAGGTCTACCGTGGGAATTGGGCGTTGCTGAGACGCACCAAACACTGGTGATGAACGAGCTGCGCTCACGCGTTGTTATTCAAACGGACGGTCAGCTCAAAACAGGTCGTGATGTTGCTATTGCCGCCCTACTTGGCGCTGAGGAATTTGGCTTCTCAACTGCGCCGTTGGTGACGTTGGGCTGTATCATGATGCGCAAATGCCACCTCAATACATGCCCGGTTGGCATTGCCACACAAGACAAAGAATTGCGCAAGAAATTCACCGGCAAGCCTGAGCACGTTGTTAATTATCTATTTATGGTCGCTGAGGACTTGCGCTTAATTATGGCAGAGTTGGGCTTTAAAACCATCAATGAAATGGTCGGTCGCGCCGATATGTTGGAAACAGACCAAGCAATTAACCACTGGAAAAAAGACTCTATCGATCTCAGTGCACTATTAATGCCAGCTAAAAAGCCGAATGCCGATACCGGTACGTACCAAAGCACCTTCCAAGATCACCAATTGGATCAACAATTGGATAATGAATTGATTGCGCAAACACAAAGTGCGATTGAAACGGGTGGCAAAGCAAAAATTAAATCCGTCGTTACCAATACAGATCGTACGGTTGGCGCTATGCTTTCTTCGCATGTGGTAAAAACTCTTGGCAGTAATACGCTAGCCGCAGACTCGATTCATGTAAATTTTGCAGGCTCTGCTGGACAATCTTTCGGCGCATTCCTTGCTAAAGGCATCACTCTTGAAGTCGAAGGCGATGCAAACGACTATGTTGGTAAAGGCCTGTCGGGTGGGCGCGTGATTGTTTACCCACCAAAGAACTCGACTTTTCTTGCCCAAAACGAAATCATTGCTGGCAACGTTTGCGGTTACGGCGCAACCGGTGGCGAGATGTATCTATCGGGTCGCGTTGCCGAACGCTTCTGTGTTCGTAACTCCGGCGTTGCTGCTGTAGTAGAGGGGATTGGCGATCACGGTTGTGAGTACATGACCGGTGGACGCGCTGTCATCCTGGGTGAAGTGGGTCGTAACTTTGGCGCAGGCATGAGTGGTGGTATTGCTTATGTCTACAATCCAAAATTAACACTGCAAAGTCGCTCAAACCCTGCAATGATTGATTTCGATCCAATGGATGACGAGTCACAAAAAGAATTGTTTGAGCTACTCACCAATCACTTGAATTACACTGGATCGTCTATTGCCGCGCACATCTTGGATAACTGGAACGGCGAACTGGCGCACTTTGTTAAAGTGATGCCGAAAGCGCTTAAAGAAGTCTTGGCAGCGCAAGGCAAATTAAAGCAAGCTAGCTAAATAGTGGTCTTTGTATAAATCATTTTATATTTGATAATAGAATTTTGATTATTTTACAAGGCATATTTTTAAAAGTTCTACTTGTTGTCTAGCGAAAAAAATTAACGCAGGAAAATAATAAAAACTCTCTATCCCAAAGGGCTGAGGCTAGAAATGTTCAAAAATGCAGAAAAACCCTTATCAATAGCTAGTGCTATTAAGTTCAAATTTTTACACATTGTTATCACTCAGCAAATTTTAAGATGACTTATATAAAGACCTCTTATCGGGATAGTGTCGATAATATCAGCAAGCCGAGTGCGTTGAGCCTATTAAATAGGAATAGTGTCGATGATATCGGCACTGCTGTCTAAGAAGCTATCGACTGGATCACCCACAATAGGTATTACCGAAATAACCGAACCCGTCACCCGCATTGGCACGGTGACCAATTTGGTCAACACGCAGCCTGACAAATAAAAGGCAACAAAGGTCAATACAATCAATTTTTTCATGATTTTCTCTCAAGAATTTTAAAATGGTAATGGTAAGGGTTTTTCTCATCGGGCGTGTGTGACTCACAGCTGATCTCTCGCCAACCGCCCTCATCGTAATCTGGAAAATACGTATCACCCTCAAATACACCCTCAATATGAGTGATGTACAGACGCTCCACCCGACCCAATACCTGTTTACAGAGATTAGCGCCGCCGATTACCAGCACCTCATCCTCCTCTTGGGCTGAGCCTAGTGCACTCTCAATGCCGTTAAAAACCTCACAGCCTTCAATGCTGGCATCGGTGTCTCTAGTGATAACAAGATTGCGCCGATTGGGCAGCGGACGGCCAATAGAATCATAGGTTTTTCTGCCCATGACAATCGAGTGACCCGTGGTGACTTTTTTGAAAAAAGCAAGATCGGCAGGAAGATGCCAAGGCAGGCCATTGTCTTTGCCAATCAAGTGATTATCATCCATCGCAACGATAATAGATAAGCGCATAAAGCCCTGTCTGAATAAAGTAAAATATTAGATTATTTTACAATTTTTCAACTTATCGTGTCGCTCATTCTTGCTTCATCATCGCCCTTTAGAAAAGCTGTTTTAGAGCGCCTTGATATCGATTTTTCGACCGTCTCACCAGACATCGATGAGTCTCGATGCGCAGGCGAAACGCCGCACGATTTGGTTTACCGATTGTCGGCGGAAAAGGCACGAGAAGTAGCTAAAACACACAACGGTTTAATAATCGCCTCGGATCAAGTGGCTACTTTGGCGAATGGCGATGGTGGTGGTGACGAAGTGTTAGGTAAGCCTCACACACGTGAAAACGCAATTCTTCAGTTACAAAAAAGCGCTGGTAATACGGTGACTTTTCTCACTAGTCTCGCACTTCTCAACACAGAAACTGGCGTATTACAAAACCATGTTGAGATTTTCAAAGTGGTCTTTAGGTCGCTCACGGATTCAGAAATCAATAATTATCTTGATAAAGAAGATACACTGAAATGCGCTGGCAGCTTTAAGTCCGAAGGTTTGGGCGTTGCCCTTTTTGAGCGCATGGAAGGCGACGATCCGAACAGCTTGATCGGCTTGCCGACAATTCAACTCATCAAGATGCTAGCCAAGGAAGATCTTCATATACTATGAAGGTGCTCTATCCTGACGATTGCAAAGCGTTTGCATCGGGGTTAACTTTTCATTGGGGCTCACTTTATGGGAGCGCCGAAGCATTGGCGTTGATTGAGTTCACGCAAAAGCATAACGGCGTTGTGGTTTATATCGCTCGAGACATTAGTCACTATGAGCAAATCCAAAAAGCGCTCAATTTCTATAATACATCCTTAACAATTCTCGCCTTTTCAAACTGGGAAGTCTTAGCGTTTGACCACTTTTCACCGCATCCGGATATTGTCTCTTCGCGACTAAAAACACTCTCTCAGCTGCCTTCATTAAAAAGTGGCATTGTCATCACCACCCTTGAGTCCCTCTCGCAGCGACTTTGCCCCACCGACTACATTGAAAAATACTCTCTGAGCATGGTGCGTGGCGGTAAGCTCAGCATCAATAATTTTGTCGACAAGCTCGTCAAAATTGGCTATCGCCGCGTGACAACAGTGATGGAACAGGGTGAGTTCTGCATCAAGGGTGCACTGATCGACCTCTACCCAATGGGCACCAAAAGGCCTTATAGGATTGATCTGTTTGACAATGAAATTGATTCGATTCGCACCTTTGATGCTTCAACACAACGCTCCGTTGAAGTCGTTGACCACATCGAACTTTTGCCGGCCAGAGAATTTGCCGCGGATCCACACAGCATTAAAACCTTTGAAAAAAACTACCTTGGTGCATTTGACAAAACCGAAGGTTTTATTTATACAGAAGCGAGTGAAGGCCGCTTCCCTGGCGGCATTGAATTTTACTTGCCTCTGTTCTTTGATAAGACAGCAACACTCTTTGACTACCTCCCAGAAAATCCGATTATTGCTTATCAAAATGGCCTGTCCGATTGTGTCAGTGAGCAAACAGAGGCACTCACAGCGCGCTATGAACACGCCAAACGCTCACTCGACAGATTGCCTCTGGAATTAAACAAAGTTTTTCTTGACCAAGAAGAGTTGTTTTCCCTAATAAAAAACAAGCAACAGATTCAAACACAATCAATCAAGTCCAATAACAAAGCGGCTTTCAATTTTTCTGCAAAATTACTGCCTCCGCTACGAATTGAATCACAAAACAAAAATCCACTGAGCAAGCTCATTGCCTTTGTCAAAGCCTTCAAAGGAAGAACATTGATTGTTTGCGAATCCCAAGGGCGACAGTCGGTTTTGATGGACTTACTCGCCAGTCACCAATTGTCTCCTCAAGATTGCAATCATTGGGCGGATTTTTTAGACGATGACAGCAAGCTATCAATCACCAACGACAACCTTGGCGAAGGCTTACTCACGAGCGGATTTGCGATTATCACTGAAGAGCACTTGTTCGGTCAAGATGTGGTCAAGCAACAGAGGCGTCGTCGCGCCAAACACAAAGACTTTGATGAGGCGATTAAAAGCCTGGTGGAGATTAAGATTGGTGATGCCATTGTCCACGAGCATTACGGCGTGGGGCGCTATCTAGGTCTTGAATCTCGCACTTTTGACGAAAACCCTCAGGATTTT
>Ga0105351_1000794_pt1 | contig 14667 bp, 11 predicted proteins | sample EN4Hudsemesocosm_FD_83662 | JGI IMG/M metagenome (GOLD analysis project Ga0105351, IMG submission 83662) | Methane-oxidizing microbial communities from mesocosms in the Hudson Canyon - EN4B Hudson Canyon | ecosystem: Environmental > Aquatic > Marine > Cold seeps | place: Hudson Canyon... | reverse complement strand
TTTCCTTCTCAAGGAGGTTGCTATATTGAGACTGATTAATTGAACCATTTTGTAACAGAATATCCAGTAATTCTTTGTCGGCAGCTTGTACAGACATGCTGCTTAACGATGCAGCTGCTCCCAAAGCTAAAATTTTGCTTGTTTTGTTAAAATTCATAAATTTGATCATAAAGTTGTGTAAAAAGAAAATTTATTGAAAACTTGGCAGGATTATATGACGAAAATATTACAGAAATATTACAGTCGTGATTTTTTGTTGTTTTTAACAACATTTCAGAATTTTTTGAGGGATTACAACTGTCTGGGGGGTATTTGATGTAAGTTGCTTATTTTATGGCTATACTTCGCCCTGTCACAGATGAGGAATTTATAAGCTGCTGATTTTTGTCGGTAGCAAGGCACTGAAACAGTGCGCATAGCTGGCTACGCAACTGTTTCAGTAACGCAACTATCGGCAACAACTCAGCGATTAGAAATCCGTAGTCGTGGCCGCGTGAAGTACATGTCACCGTTATCTTGTAGTAACCATTAGGTGTTCTGTATAGTAATTGATTCAATAGAAAAAGATTTATCTAGCTTTGTGTCAGAGGCAAGAGTGGCAATATTGCTAGCTTTCACTGTTTGGATTGCATGTTGAAAATCTACATATAAATTTTCTTGGGGAATCAAGTAGGGGATTATTCGTGATTTTTTTAGCATATCCAAAGGTTGGTGCTGTATTTCTGTAATCACCAGCAATATATTATTGTCTTGTAAGACTGTAATAGCCTCTTTTATAGCAATGATTCCAGTTTGATCAAGATATGAAACTCTTTTCATGCGCATAATGACAATTCTCACTTCAGGAAGTGATTTAGTCATGGTATGAAATTTGTTGGCAAATTCTAAAAAAATTGTATTATCAAAATGTTTAATGAAAACTTTTTTTTGTATTTCTTCTGGAAGGTTTCCTTCATCTTCCCATGCTTTTTCATCAATAAAGTCTTTGGGATAAGGTTCTACTGTTTTGCCTTCCATTATCAAGCTGATCTTTTTCATAAATAAAATTACGGCCATAACGACTCCAATAGCAACCGCTTGAAATAGGTCGATAAAGACTGTTAGACCTAATATGATAAGCATAATAACTGCATCGGTTCTAGGTGCATGAATAAAACATTTGATTTCTTTGTAATTAATGATGTCTATTCCGACTGTAATCAGAATACCTGCCAAAACGGGTAAAGGTATATATGCAGCATAATTACCCGCAAAAAACAGGAGCGTCAGTAATAAAATACTGTGGATAACACCAGATAAACTGGTTTTTCCACCTGCATTGATATTGTTCATGCTACGCATAGTTGCGCCTGCACCAGGAATACCGCCAATAGCAGCAGAAAGCATATTACCGAGCCCTTGCCCTATCATTTCTCTATTACTGTTGTACTTGGTTTTAGTTTTTTTATCAATAACGACAGACGTTAATAAAGAATCTATTGCTCCTAGTACCGCAATTGTCATAGCGGGTAAAATAATTGTGGATAAATCGAACCAGTTAAGTGACTTGAAAGTATTAATTTTGAACTGAGGTAAGTCTATGTGAATATCGCTAATAATTGTGACATCCAGTCCCAAGAGTGTTGACGTAATTGTTAGCAGGATAAGAGCCGCAAATGAACTGGGTATGATCTTGCTGATTTTAGGGAATAAATAAATGATTGCAATGGTTGAACCTGCAAGCCCAACCGCTGCGTAATTAATCTGATTTAAAATGCCTGGAAGCTCTGCAAAAATATCAGAAATATTTTGGGGCGAAGTGTGGCCTAGAAATGGAAAAAGCTGAAGTAAAATAAGAAGTACTCCGATACCACTGATAAAACCGGAAATGACAGGATAGGGAATGTAATGAATATAATGACCTGCTTTTATTAACCCTAAAAATAACTGAAAAACACCTGCTAACAAAAATGTTGCAACAATGGTTCCCATGGCATCATCCATGCTCTCGCTAGTATTAATTGCAGTAGCAATGATAACGGCAGAAACTACGGTCACCAAGGCTGTTGGACCACTAATCAAAGTAGGTGTTCCACCAAACCATGCTGCCATTATTCCGAGTGCTATTGCACTATATAAGCCAGCGATTGCTCCCATGCCTGATTGAACACCAAAGGCTAGAGCTAAAGGTAACGCAACGAATCCAGCCGTTAATCCACCAAAAATATCGTCTTGAAGGTGAGATATTGTTGTTTTAAAAAATTTCATTTTATTTACGGCTTAGTTTAGAGCGTGAATCACCAGCTGAAGTTGTGTCAAATTGGCATAGCTGATGGTAAAGCATCATGGGAAATTCAGCACTATTGGTTGAAAGTGGTTGTCAAATAATCGTTTTTCAGCCAGTGATTTTGAGCCATCAACAGTAAGGTCGTATGCAGTTTCTGTTGGTATTATGACCACGTCGCTTTGTGTATACACTGGATAGATTCGGTGATCGTTAGCATGACGATTATCATAACTAATCCAATGGATTTATAATAATAAATATATATAATGATCTGCATATATAAATATTTATAGGTGGTCACAATGCGAGCAACCCTACACCAATTAAGAATCTTTCAGCAACTTGCCTTATCAATGAATTACACAAAGACAGCTAATAAGTTGCATTTAACACAGCCAGCCGTAAGTATTCAAATTAAACAGCTGGAAGATAGTCTAGGTTTACCGTTACTGGAAAAAATAGGTAAAAAACTCTTTTTGACGCCTGCTGGGCAAGAGCTTGACTTTTTTTGTATTGATTTATTTGAGCGGATAGACAGCATGAATATGAAATTAAGCGCAATGAAAGGAGGATTGGAGGGTGAGTTTAGTCTAGCCGTGGTAACTAGTGCTAAATATTTTACGCCACATTTGTTGGGCGCATTTCAAAAGCTCTATCCAAAGGTCAATATTCAATTGGAAGTTGTTAACCGGAAGCAAATTATTCAGCGATTAAAAGATAATGATGATGATTTGGTCATTATGAGTCTGGTTCCAGAATCTATGAGGTTAACTCGCCACCCCTTTGTAGATAATCCAATTGTTATTATTGCCAATCCATCACATCCATTGGCGCAGCAAAAGAATATTTCGTTAATTGATTTACCGGAACAGGCATTTATTTTTCGAGAACCAGGCTCTGGCACTCGTACTGCTTTGGAAAGTTTTCTTCATTCCAACAACATAAAATTGTCTTCTAGCATGGTACTGGGAAGTACAGAAACTATTAAGCAAGCTGTAATGGCTGGTTTAGGTCTATCCGCAGTTTCTCGGCATAGTGTTACTTTGGAGCTGGCAACAAAATGTCTGGTAGAGTTGGATGTTCAGCATTTTCCTTTGCTAAGAAATTGGTATGTGGTTCATCATAGAACCAAAAAGTTATCACCTATTGCATCTGCATTCATTGATTTTATTTTAAATCAGCAAGAGCAAGTTGCTGACCTATGTAACCGCTTTCTTAATGAACATTTTGTTGCGCAGCAGGATGGCTAGAATGTGACAGCAGTAAAGTGGTTTTAAAAATGAAATTCAGCCCCGATCCATGCGTTATTATTATCAACCCAGTATGACTCATAATTAAATTTCCTCTTTCCATGTTGCCAGCCAGCTTTCAACATCATAGTATGGGTTAGTTCATATAACAATTCCAACTCACCCTGATATACATTCTCACTGCCGTTAAAGTGTATATCAGATGTATGGGGGCTGGTAAAATCATTATGCTCAAAATCCACTCCCACTTTCATCTTTAATTTAGGCATCAGATGAAAAATTAGTTCTGCAGATGCATAGTGATTGATATAGCCAATATCATCATTATAGCGCTCGGTTTTAGCTTGATCGGTATAACCTCTTTCATAATGATATCCTACTAAAAACTCAATATCTGGAGATATCACCCACTCTAGGTGTGAACCTACTGTAAAAAATTGAATATCACGGTATGCAAAAGGCTCGTCATAATTTCTTATTCCATATCTAGCCAAACCTCTTAGCATAAAGTGTTCAGTCAACTCGTGTTCCAGATGAAGAGACCAAACATGACTATCTAGTTTTTCTTTTACTTCTTCATGCTCTGTATGTGCATGTTGATTTGAAACCAGTGCTTTTGAGCCGATAAATTGATCGGGTATATAATCATAAAAAAATTCTAATTTGGTCTGTTCGGTTAATGCCTGTCCTACCTCTATTTGAAAAAAGCCATGAGTATAAGCAGAGTTCTGTTGAAATATATAAACACCTGCATCAACAGCTACTTGAAAAGCCCCAAGCTGATTCTCCGTTAGCCATTTTGTGTAGGCATGCGGTTCGTAGACAAAATCGCTTCCCTGTTCTGGTTCGTCAACCATTGGCTGAGTAGGGTCCTGCTCAAGTGAAAAGCGACGTGTTGCTGAAAATAGCGCAACATCATCAGTATAGTATGTACTAAAATCTCCGCCAATAGACCATTCAGCATTAGCTGCTGAGGATATAATTAAATAGCAGGTTAGAAAAAGTAATCGGGTTTTAGAGTGGTAAGTCAAAATATTTGGTTTATTTGATAGATAAACTATTTAGCTAAAGAAATGGACTGCTGAAATTCATTTTAATACTAAAGGGAGCTTAGAAAGAGATGAATTATAGAACACTTTAATTAGTAAATCACTATATTATAATAAACTGTGTATTTTACCAAATTGATAGTCGAAAACTTCCTCACACGTCATGTCAGAAGTATTTTATGAAAACTTCACTTTCAGATAGGAGTGAAGCTAAGGCAATTAGGCTTAACTTCCCAGAAGTTTCTATCCAGTTAGATTATGGAGGACATGATAAATTAAAAATGATTCTGTACGTAACAGATGAGACTGGATGACTGACTAAAAAGAGCTTTCCCTGAAACGGTTTTTAACACCATGATTCAACCGTTTATTATTAAATGAGCATAAATACTGGCGAAATAGCCCAATGCGATGGCTGGCATCCATTTTAAATGGCTGGAAAAAGTATAAAACCCTCTTGCTTGTCCCATCAGAGCAACCCCTGCAGCAGAACCTATGGACAATAAACTACCCCCCGTTCCTGCTGTTAGTGTTACTAGTAGCCATTGGCTTTCTGACATTTCTGGATGCATTGATAATACCGCAAACATCACAGGAATATTATCAATGATGGCTGATAGAATTCCCACTAGTATATTGGCTGTTGTTGGTCCCAAATCAATATACATAAATTCTGAAACGAGAGTTAAGTACCCCATAAACCCTAGCCCACCGACGGCCATAACAATGCCATAAAAGAAAAATAAAGTATCCCACTCAGATTTTGCAATGTGGCTGAACACATCGAAGCTGCTGCCGACACTCTCTGAGCCAGGAATAATATCAAAAGAAGATTCTTCACGTTTGAACTTGATACGCAAGTAATAGCCAAACATTTTTAAATAACCAAGCCCCATTAACATACCAATAGCAGGAGGCAGATGTAAAAATTGGTGAAAGAAAATTGAGGTGCTAATCGTCGCCAAAAACAATATAACAATGACCAGTCCTCCATGACGAACTGTTACATTTGCTTCTTCTGGTAATGCCGCCGGACATTCTTTAGGTAAATAGAAATGCATTATAGTGGCGGGTATAACAAAATTAATCACGGCAGGAATAAACAATTTAAAAAAGGTGGCGAAGTCTAAAATGCCTTTTTGCCATACCATTAGTGTGGTAATGTCTCCAAAAGGACTAAAAGCTCCACCTGCATTGGCAGCAACAACAATGTTGACGCAGGCAATAGCGACAAATTCTGGTTTTGAAGCACCAACACTCAAAACCACGGTTGCTAAAATTAAGGCAGTAGTCAGATTATCGGCAATAGGAGATATAAAAAATGCCGCGCAACCTGTAATCCAGAAAAGTTGTCGATAACTGAAGTTTCTGGATACCATTTTATGATGTAGCACTTGAAATACATTACGTTCTACCATAGCACTGATGTAGGTCATGGCGACCAATAGAAAAAAGAACAATTCAGTGTATTCAAGAAAATTATGCTCAAGAGCCTGCCTAGCTAAGGTACTTAAATTATGGGTCTTATAGGTATAAGCAATAATCGCCCAGATAATCCCAGCAGCTACTAATACAGGCTTGGATTTTTGTAAATGTAATTTTTCTTCAAAGACTACTAGAGTATATGCGATAAAAAAAATCACTAAAACAAGGTAGCCAGAAAAATGAGTAGTCAGATCCAATGTGGCAACACTGCTCTCGGCACTGAATGCTGAAAGTGGTAATAATAAAAATGTGTTAAATAATAGAATATTGATAGTTGGTTTTATCATTGTTAATGGGTATTAATATTTTGAGGTTCCAGTACCTGGGAAGAATTCAACATGCCCACTTTTAATATCATACATCCCCCCAGCAATACCGATTTCGCCATTGTCTATCATTTCCTTAAGCACCTTGCTTTTTTGCATGATTTGTTCAACAGTTGCTTGCACATTGGATTCGGCTACCCGTTGTACCAGATCATCACCTTCTAATTGGTTTTCTTCGTTACGCACCGACGTGACGGTTGGTTTTATTTTATCCAGTAGTCCAGTCAAATGTTCTAACTGCACGTCATTACAAGCACCTTTTATTGCGCCACAATGGCTATGCCCTAAGACAACAATCAACTTGGATCCTGCCAGTTTACAAGCAAACTCCATGCTACCTAGAATATCGTCGTTGATGATATTGCCAGCAACCCTAACACTAAAAACATCACCTAGTCCTTGATCAAAGATAAGTTCAACCGAAGTGCGAGAATCAATACAACTAAGTATGATAGCAAAGGGAAATTGTCCAGAAACAGTTGCATTGGCTTGTTGCAGTAGATCTCGGTTGGCTTTTAAGTTATTAACGAAGCGGTCGTTGCCGTGTTGCAAAATTTCCAAAGCACTGGCAGGTGTCAATGCTTGCTGAGCTTGTTTGTCTAATGTTCTCATGCTTTGTTTTCTCCAAATTTAATTATGTTAATTATTAGCCAATACTGTTTTGCTAGCAAGTTCTATCCTTCCATATCCATTAAGGTTAATAATATCTAACTGGATATCTTTACGTTTAGCTTCCTCCTTAAAATTGATAATGATTTCGTAGACATCGTAATCAATGTATCTTGAATCAGAGGCATCAATAACGACTTTAGAATGGTTGGGTAATTGATCCAGAGTTTGTAGAACATTTGCTTTATTTAGGAAACTCACCTGTTCCGACAAACGGATGATAGTGGTTTTGTCTTCATGTTCCTCATGGTAATATCCGGCAACTTTATAATTTTCCAGCAACACACAGAGCAGAGCAATTACCAAGCCGATAGCAATACCAAGCAATAGGTTAGTGAATACCAGACCCAATATGGTTGCAATAAAGGGAATAAAATGGTACATGCCAGTTCGGTACATTTTTATAAACAGTTCAGGCTTGGCAAGTTTGTACCCCACCACAAATAGAATAGCTGCCAGACAGGCCAGTGGAATCAGGTTAAGTACGGTTGGGATTAGTATGACACTGACCAGTAACAACAGGCCATGAACAAATGCCGCAGCTTTAGTTTTTGCGCCGGATTGAATATTAGCTGAACTCCGTACGATCACTTGAGTCACAGGCAGACCGCCAACTAGTCCAGATGCGCAGTTGGCAAGACCTTGGGCAATCAGTTCCCGATTAGTGGGTGTTACTCTTTTATAAGCATCCAGTTTGTCAGCTGCTTCGACACAAAGTAAGGTTTCCAGACTGGCAACTAAAGCTAACGTTAAAGCTGTAATATAAACCTGTGGGTTGCTGATCTGGTTGAAGTCAGGAAAGGTAAATTGATTTAATAGGTCGGCACTACTTTGAGCAACAGGGATACTAACCAGATGTTCTGGAGATATCGCTAGCGCAGGATAAAATGTGGGTAATAATTGACTAGTCAATATGCTGGCAACTACTGCAACTAATGATCCAGGCAGTAAACGCAGATATTTCTGGTTTTTTATAAAGGACTGTTCCCATAGTATAAGAATTATCATTGAGATAGTTGCGACAAGCACCGCACCGAATGAAACATAACTCAGCATATGAGATAGTTCTGAGAATGTATTAAAGCCATCGTCCTGAAAAAAGGACAGATCACCTTCGTAATCTCCATCGTAACCCCATGCATGCGGTATCTGCTTGATAAATATGATAATACCGATACCAGACAGCATGCCAGTGATTACCGAGGAAGGGAAAAAATAGCCAATAACCCCAGCCTTGATAAACCCTAAGCCTGCTTGAAAGATTCCTGCGAATACAAGGGCTAGCAAAAACGTTTCAAAACCGAGATCCTGAATCGCGGTCAACACGATAACCGCAAGGCCAGCGGCAGGCCCACTAACTCCTAAAGCAGAACGGCTAACAAAAGGAACCAGAACCCCCCCCATTATTCCGGCAATTAGTCCTGCAAACAGTGGCGCTCCAGAAGCCAGTGCAATACCCAGACATAAAGGGACAGCGACAAGAAATACAGCCACGCCAGCCGGGATGTCATAGCGAAGATTAGATAAAACGCCAAAGTCGGAGTCGTATTGAGGTGATGGCTTAGTTGTTTTCATGGTTTTATTCTTTAATATGAATTAATGTTTCCCCTGGAGTGATTCTATCCCCTTTTTGTATATACAAAAAGTCAACAGTTCCCGTTATGGATGCTTTAATTTCCGTTTCCATTTTCATCGCTTCAATAACTAGTAAGGGGGTTCCTATGGTTACTTTATCACTTTCTTTAACTAATACTTCAATGACATTACCTGGCATGGAAGAGGTTATATCTCCAGGTACTATAGCAGCTGGTCGCCCCGATGTACTTTGCTGAGAAAATTCATTTAATGGTTGTAAAATGATTTCTTCAGGAACACCATCAACAGTCAAATACAGATTGCGTTGCTGCTGACCTTGAGGTCCTGCTCCGGTCAGATGAATATCGTAGGTTTCACCATGCAGGCTGATTTTAAATTGTGTCGCGATGGGTCCCTGGCTGGTTGGCGTTATATCAGTCGGTAGCAATGCTTCTGGTTGTAATGACCCTTGCTGACGCTGCTCTAAAAATGTTTGCCCGATGTCTGGGAACATGGCATAAATCAATACGTCTTCTTCTGTTTTGGCAAATTCAGCTGCTTGCTTACGCAAAGTGTCCATTTCTGCTTTTAGCAGGTCGGCTGGACGCACATCAATCACGGTCTCGTTGCCAATTGCTTTGGCACGTAAGTTAAGATTGACTTGGTCAGGTGCTTTGCCATAGCCACCTTGTAAGTAACGTTTGACTTCATTAGTGATGGTTTTATAGCGCTCACCAGTGACAACATTAACGACTGCCTGGGTGCCAACAATTTGTGAAGTAGGTGTAACCAGAGGTGGGTAGCCCAGATCTTTTCGGACTCTGGGGATTTCCTGAAAAACTTCGTTGATGCGATCCAGTGCACCTTGTTCTTTAAGCTGATGAGCTAGATTGGACATCATGCCGCCAGGCACATGACTGGTTAGTACATCAGTATCGATGCCGGAATAAGCACTTTCGAACTGCAGGTATTTTTTGCGGACTTCCTTGAAGTAATCAGCGATTTCTTTTAATAGAGCCAGGTCAAGGTCCACCTGAAAACCGGCATCCTGCAAAGCGACAACCATAGATTCGGTAGGTGGGTGACTGGTACCACCAGCAAAAGCCGATATAACCGTATCAATATGATCACAGCCCGCTTCCACCGCTTTTAACTGGCACATGGAGGCCATGCCGGAGGTGGCATGAGAATGCAGAAACAAGGGTAGATTGGTACGCTGTTTCAGGCCAGTGACTAGCTGTTCGGTAGCGTGAGGTGTTAATAATCCAGCCATATCTTTAATAGCGATACTGTCACAACCCATATCTTCCAGCTTTAACGCCAGCTCAATAAAGCCATCTATACTATGAACAGGGCTAATGGTGTAACACAAGGTTCCCTGGGCATGTTTTTGGTTACGCTTAACCGCATTAACAGCTGTTATAAGGTTGCGCTCATCATTTAATGCATCGAACAACCGGAACACATCAATACCATTTTCAGCACTCTTGTCGATAAAAGCATTCACTACGTCATCCGCATAATGCCGGTAACCGAGCAGGTTTTGTCCACGTAATAACATTTGTAAACGGGTGTTAGGTAAGGCTTTGCGCAGTTGGCGCAAACGTTGCCAAGGGTCTTCTTTCAAGAAGCGGACGCAGGTGTCAAAAGTAGCGCCTCCCCATACTTCCAATGACCAAAAACCAGCCATGTCCAGCTTATCGCAAATGGGCAGCATGTCTTCGGTGCGTAAACGAGTAGCAATTAATGACTGATGTCCATCACGTAGCACCACATCGGTAAAATAGATAGCTTTCTTGGTTTGAGTGTTTTGAATATTCATATTTTTATATTTTATAAACCTGAGTGTACCGCTATGGCAGCCGCGATGACGGTAGCGAGTTCTTCTGGGCTGCGTTTCAATGAATAGGCTGTCATTTCAGGATGTGAGTCTACAAAAGAGGTGTTGAAACCCGCACATTGAAAATCTTCTGACTGCAATATTTCTTGATAATAGGGGATTGTGGTTTTAATACCGAATAAACGCATATCATCTAATGCCCGTTGCGCACGAGCAATCAAGCTATCCCAATCCCGTGCCCAGACGATTAGTTTGGCACAGAGTGAATCGTAATGAGGCGGCAGGGTATAGCCTGTATAAACAGCCGCATCAGTACGCACGCCTGGTCCACCAGGTGCATAATAGCGACTGATGCGACCAAAGCTGGGTAAAAAATCATTCTTAGGGTCTTCGGCATTAATACGAAACTGTATTGAAAAGCCGTTTATACGCACCTCATCCTGTTGGATGCTTAAGGGAAGTCCTGATGCTATTAGCAGTTGCTCTTGAACGATATCAATACCCGTGATTTCTTCGGTAATGGTATGCTCTACCTGAACTCGGGTATTCATTTCCATAAAGTAAAAGGAACCATCACTGTCCAGTAAAAATTCGACCGTCCCCGCATTTTGATAACCCACGGCTTTTGTCGCTTTGACCGCCAGTTCACCAATCATTTCTCTTTGTTGTTGGCTTAACTGTGGGGAAGGGGCTATTTCAATTAGCTTTTGGTTGCGACGTTGAATGGAACAGTCGCGTTCATACAGATGAATTGCATGACCAAAGTTATCAGCCAGAATTTGTACTTCAATATGACGGGGATTAACAATACATTTTTCTAAAAAGACATCGGCGCATCCAAAAGCCTTGGTCGCTTCTGAAATAACACGTGGGTAATTTTGACGCAGTTGCTGATCATCATCACAGCGACGAATACCACGCCCACCACCACCCGAAGTGGCTTTTAACATAATGGGGTAGCCTACTTCAGCGGCTTTAACTATTGCATCATCCAGATCGGTTAAATTGCCCTCACTACCTGGCGTAACAGGAACACCCGCAGCAATCATGCTTTTTCTGGCTTCAGTTTTATCGCCCATTTGGCTAATCACCCTGGCATCAGGGCCTACAAAAACAATGCCTTGCTCAGTACAGGCTTTGGCTAAATCGGCATTTTCAGATAGAAAACCATAGCCAGGATGCAGGCCGTCACAATTAGCCATTTTTGCCACATTAACTAGCAATTGTGGATTCAGATAACCTGTTAGTGGCTCTTCACCCAGGCAATAGGCTTCATCGGCTTTTTTAACATGCATGGCGTAGCGATCTGCCTCAGAAAAAACAGCAACAGAGCGGATGCCAAGTTCACGGCAGGCTCTGATGATTCTTACGGCAATTTCACCGCGATTAGCGATGAGTATCTTAGTCAACATAGTCCTTTTATCCTTAATAAAAATTAAATACTCTCAGTCTGTTAACGAGTGTTAATAAGTTTTATTTTTTACAATAATTTCAGCAGCTATTATAATTTATGACAGGTATAAATATAAATTAATAATTATTATTATAAGTATTTATTAATATCTATACCTGTATTTGTATTATGAGTATTGCAAGTGATAGAGAGACTCCTACTACACCTTTCATTGCTCTTTAAAAACGGTGCAACAATGATAGATAAGGTGACTCAATTGTTTAGATATTTAACACTATGATATGGCAAGGCATAAACGATAAATTACAAACAAGACAATGAAAATTGCACTATTTACGATGATTATGTCGCTTTGCTGAGAATTGGTTTGCAATATACGTTCGAGTAAAACTTCAATCATATACTCAATTGATTCAATAAAGAGGTGAACAATTCCAAAAAGGATATGAACACCTCCCAGAAAGCAATCTAATAATAAATCAAACATCAAAATGCTAAAAAATAGCAGTAGAAACTTTATGCTGACTCTTACCTGTATTTACCTGTTGGATTCGTTTCTTTTGTCATAGGGCCAAACTGTTCGTATTATTCTGTAAATATTCATGATGTATTTTTGGCCTCAAGAATTTTACAGATCATGAAGTAAATCGTCGTTCAACTAATTTTTTAGGTAGAATTTGGGGAGTAGTCAAATTTATGGAATGTATTAATTGATCTTGTGGAAAACCGTAGACTTCAACTGTAATGTTGTCATCAGGCGCAGTTTTTAGATAATTTTCCAGTGTTTCCTCAATATCAAAATCAATAAACTTGGCTTTAGATGCATCGATAAGCAAGGTACTATTTTCTTCAATATCATTTAACATTTGTCTTAATAAGGCTTTATTCAAAAAAGACACGTCTTTATGCATTGTTAGGGTGTAATGACCTTCTTCATGATGCAAGGAAATCGATTTGTGATAGTTAGTTTTAATAATAAAAAACAGGCCAATTCCAATCCCTATCAAAACACCTTGTAATAAGTCGGTGGTTAGAATTGCGATAATGGTAATTAGAAAAGGTAAAAATTGATCCCAACCTTGGCGATAAAGTGAAATAAATAATTGCGGTTTGGCTAATTTATAACCAATGTGTAACAAAATAGCAGCTAAACAAGCCAAAGGAATTAAATTGAGTAGCTGAGTAAAAAACAGGATGCTGAGCAACAGTAAAATACCATGTAAAAAACTGGAAATACGTGTTCGCCCACCCGAATTAATATTTGCCGAACTGCGTACAATAACAGCAGTAACTGGCAATCCTCCGAGAAGTCCGCTGATAATATTGCCAAAGCCTTGAGCTTTTAATTCACGGTTAGTAGGCGCAATCCGCTTCAAAGGATCAAGTTTGTCTACCGCTTCCACGCTGAGTAAAGTTTCCAAACTGGCAATAATCGCTAATGTGACAGCTATGACATAGACTTGAGGATTGCTAAGAAAACTAAAATCAGGCAACATAAATAAGTCAACAAACTCACCCAGATTGGCTGTTATCGAAAGTGAAACCAGATGATTACCACTAACTGCAAACTCTGGAAACCATTGTAAAGCAGTTGCATTAAAGCCAATACCCCAAGCCACGGCAAGTAAGGGTCCAGGAATCAACGTTAACAAGCTGTTTTTTTTTATACTCGGCATTTCCCATAAGATAAGGATTAATAAAGCACCCAATGCAATTAAGCTGCTCCCTGGGGAAATAGAATTAAAAGCATCAAATAATTCATTAAAACTACTGGATGCTGTTTCATTCATATAACCTTCATCTCCTTGAAAACTTTTATCATAGCCGACTGCATGAGGTAATTGCTTGATAATCAAAATCAAACCAATAGCTGACAACATACCTTTAATAACGGATGATGGAAAAAAAGCACCAACAACTCCAGCTCGGAAGTATCCTAATACTATTTGTATAATGCCAGCCAAAACTACGCTGACTAAAAACCCAGTATAACTACCTAATTGCTCAATAGCATTAAACACTATGACGGTTAAACCAGCGGCGGGGCCAGATACACTGAGTTGAGATCCACTAGCCCAAGATACAAAAATGCCACCGACTATTCCTGCAATTAAACCGGCAAAGAGAGGGGCTCCAGAAGCTAAAGCAATACCAAGACATAAGGGCAAGGCCACCAAAAAAACCACTAAACCAGCAGGAATGTCTTGTTTTAAATGCTCTGTATAATACTCGATATGTTTATGAATCATATATTGCCTCTTTTTTATAATTAGAATTATTCGAGTAGAGAAAAATCATGTAGTGCTAATATCCTGATACTGAAAAATTGGATTAATGGCATCATTTGGTTCTAGAGTGATTAAGGGATTTATTAGGCCATCTTTTAAGCCATACACCCAACCATGCAAAGTAGGACGCTGATGGTTTTTCCAAGCTTCCTGAACTATGGAGGTATGTGACAAAGCATGAATTTGCTCTATTACATTCAATTCAACTAATCGATCACCTCGTTCACTTTCAGTTGCCAAAGACTCTATTTCTTGCTGATGCAGACGATAGGTGTTTTTTATATGCATTAGCCATTTATTGGTAATAACGAGATCTGAACGCTGTTTATTTAATGCCGCCATGATGCCGCCACAACCATAATGACCACAGACTATAATATGCTTAATTTCTAACACGCTAACCGCGTACTGCAAGACGCTGAGGCAATTAAAATCCGTATGGATAACCTGATTGGCAATGTTTCTATGAATAAACATTTCGCCTGGTTTTGCATTGACAATAATT
>Ga0105351_1000790_pt1 | contig 14714 bp, 10 predicted proteins | sample EN4Hudsemesocosm_FD_83662 | JGI IMG/M metagenome (GOLD analysis project Ga0105351, IMG submission 83662) | Methane-oxidizing microbial communities from mesocosms in the Hudson Canyon - EN4B Hudson Canyon | ecosystem: Environmental > Aquatic > Marine > Cold seeps | place: Hudson Canyon... | reverse complement strand
GTTAGATAGTCAGCTTCTTTAACTAATGTATCTAAATCTACTGATGTTGCACCACATTCTTCAAAAATTTCTGCTGTTACAAATGGATCATAAGCAATCACTCGCATACCTAATCCACAAGCACGTTTGGCAGCTAATCGACCAATAGTACCAAAACCTAAAATAGCAAAAGTTTTGTGATTAATTTCTGCACCCACTAATTGTGAGCGCTCCCATTTACCTGCACGAACAGATGCACTTGCTTCTGGTAAATTACGACTTAAAGAGAACATATGAGCAATGGCTAACTCAGCAGTTGTCGTCGCATTGGCATCAGGTGTATTCATAACAATAACACCTTGCTCAGTTGCGGCAGGAATATCAACATTATCCACGCCAATTCCAGCACGCCCTACTACTTTTAAGTTAGTCGCAGCTTGTAGTACTCTTTTTGTAACTTTGGTATCACTTCTAATTAATAGCGCATCGTAATCACCAATAATTTCACAAAGCTCATCCTCATTCATTCCCACTTGAATATGAACCTGAATACCAGATTGCTCATTTAAATAATTAATACCATCATCGGCTAATTTGTCAGAAACAAGGATTTTTTTCATGCTGTTTGGAGTAGTTAAAGGTTTGTAAAATAAACCGTATAGTTTATCAGCTTTGGATAAGTTCTAACAATCTATCAAGAAAAATTTGACAAATAACTATAGAATACAGCTGTAATAGCAGCGCTAATAAAGAGCTTTATAAATGGACTCTCTGCTTAAAATCCATATGCATGACTTTTAACAAGCTTAGTAACCCAGCACACATTAAACCAATTGAGTACAGTAAAAAAATCACTGCAATTGTTTTTATTCCATTCTGTGCGCATACCAAAAATAAGGCATCATGGATATTAACAGAAAGAAAACCAAACATTTTCAATAAAATCTCAACCGAAAACAGAATAGCAACAGCATGAAAGAACCTTTCACCATTGATATAAAAAATGGGCTTTTTATGTTCTTTTGTTGTCATATAGCCTGCATAAAATGCTAAGGCAGAGAAGGTTGAACAAATTTTCATGGTATCAACAAGTGCTTCATTGACTAATTCACTGTTAGTATCAAACCAAAAAGTATATAAAAACTTCATACTCAATATAGCTAAAAATATTGATGGAATATAAATAATACCCCTACTATAAATACTTTCTAAAAATCGATTTATTTTTTTCATTGCCTGCTTTCTTTTAACAAAAATAGAATTAACAAAATGCCTGCATAGAATAATTCACGCATTCTTCTGCCGTGCGTTGCACATTTTTTTCTTTCTCAATCAGTTTTAACCTTAATTCCAGACCCACACCATTTGTAATTTGAATAGCCAAGCCAGGACGTGCATTTAGCTCTAGTAATAATGCTCCTTTGTTGTTATCTAATACAATATCAGCTCCCAAATAACCCAAACCTGCCATTGCATGACAGCTACTGACCAAGCACAGTAAAGTATGCCATAAGGGGATATTTAACCCTGATAGATCACGGCCTGTATCTGGGTGATGCGTAATAGGCTGCACTGCTTTAAGTGTTTTCCCTATTGCAATATCAATTTCTAATCCCACAGCGCCTTGATGTAAATTAGCTTTACCACCCGATTCTCGGGTTGATAACCGTGTCATTGCCATAACAGGATAGCCATGATATTGAATTACCCTAACATCAGGTACTTCTTCAAATGAAAAACCATCGAATACATCTAAAAATTCAACCAGCTCTTCAATCATAGCGACATCTGGTTTACCTCCCTGACTAAACAGCCCACTTAAAGTGTTAGATACCTTGATCACAAGCTACCGAGCTAAGTGGCAACTCCATTTCCTTTAACAGCCTTAAGGTTATAAAATAGTTTTATAAGATTTATTATTCTATAATATTTCAACTCTTTACCCTAATATATTTAGGGTTGGTATTAAGATATAGCGGTTTTATAGATAATCTAATTTATTTAGGTCTTTTTACCAAAATACATATTTAGGAATATTTATGCGTTTTACGATATTAAAGGGAATTTTTATTAATTTATGACTGGCATCTATACGCAGGCATAATAAATAAAAGTGTTTTAAAAACAAAAACTACGGATATAAAAAATGAAGTTACTTTCTAGAGTTGGTATTTTTTTACTTATCATTGGCTTTGTATCTACCTATTTTTTCTTCGATTTTTTATTAGAATTATGGTGGTTCAGTTCCCTAGACTTCGGATCATATTTTTTATTGAGGGAAAGCTACGCTTTTCTGGTTATTCTCAGTTCTTCAATATTTTTTATCACCCTTGCCCAACTAAACTTAGTCACTATTCCACGCCGTTTAAATGGTCAAAACAATTTTTTTCTACTGAAACATCGCTATTTTTCATGGCTCACCTGCCTGCTTATTTCTATCCCATTATTAATCCCTATCTACACAGATTGGGAAACCTTTTTATTGTTCTATTTTAGTGCCAGTTCTGAGTTAACTGACCCTGTCTATTCAAATAATATTAGCTTTTATTTTTTCTCCTACCCTGTTTATCAGCTTATACAATCTCAACTGCTTTGGTTTTTTTCTCTTATTTTTATTATTGTTAGCAGCGAATATTATTTTTCTAACAAGAAGGATAAAGATCTCTCGGGCATTTCTGACAGAGCAAAACTACACATTGGTTTTTTAGCTTTCACTCTGGTTGCTTTGCAAGCCTGGTCTATTACTTTAGAACGCATTGATATGCTCTATGAAGACCGCCACCTACCCATTTTTTATGGCCCTGGCTTTGTAGAAATGAGTTATCAACTAACATTAATATGGCTAAGCTTTCTGGTATTTTTATTAGTTATCAGCAGTGCTGTATACAGCCTTTATAGCGGAAAAAAGATAAAAGTCGTTGTGGGCTTTGTGTTGCTCTATCTATCTATTACCACAATCAAACAAGTTGACTTTATTCCCAATATTATTGACCAATATTATGTAAGCTCTAACCCTGTAACTGCTGAAGCTGAATACATTGAAAATCATATTAAGGCAACATCTGATGCCTTTAATTTTTCTGATATTACCGAAATTGACTATCCCATTACTCAATCTGTCAATGCACAGCTTAGTACTGAAATTCAGCGTGAATTAAGCAACATTCCTGTATGGGACAATGAGTTGTTACTCCCTGTTTACAAACAATTACAAAGTATTCGTAGCTATTTTACTTTTAATACGGTTACTGTTGATCGCTATTCATTAAATGGTAGCAATACTCAAGTTAATATAGCCGCGCGTGAACTGGATTATAAAAACCTGCCTAAAAATGCTCAAAATTGGCGTAATCAACATTTGGTCTATACCCATGGTTATGGACTGGTTATGTCACCTTCAGAACAACAGGGAAATAAGCCAATACAATGGCTTATTCAAGACTTTGGTCAATCCGCACAAACAGATAAATTAAAAACTGAGCAAGCAGAGATTTATTATGGGCTGGCCGATTATCCCTATGCCATCGTACCTAACACGGAGTCGTTAACAAATGATAACAAATCTACTGGTGACCTAAGTACTGACTATAAAGGCTCTGGCGGTATGCCCCTTTCAACAATACTTCAAAGAACAATTGTTTCCAGCTTTTTTAAAGACTCAAAAATATTATTTTCTACAGGTATCAATAGTGAAAGTCGAATTCTGGTACGTAGAAACATTTATAAACGCATCAAAGCCATTGCTCCTTTTTTACACTTGGATAAAGATGCTTACCCTATTTTAGCCAATAAAAAGATTTACTGGGTAATCGATGCTTATACTTACTCAAACAAATATCCTTTAGTTAAACCGATCACTTTGAATAAAGATGATTCGGCAGGCCAGGCTTTTAACTATGCCCGAAATTCTGTCAAGATTGTTGTCGATGCTTATAATGGTTCTGTAAATTTCTATGTGGCTGATAAGCAAGACCCCATCATCAAAACCTACCAACGTTTATATCCTTCATTATTTAAAAATATAACCGATGCGCCTCAAGCAATGATTAAACATTTTAGCTATCCAAAAGACTGGTTTAGCTTACAAATGAAACTGTACAGTAAATACCACCAGAAAGACCCCAGCATTTTTTATCAACAAAGTGATGCGCTGGAATTTGCAAAAATGGATGATAAAACGGTAACGCCTTATTATTTAACTATTGATATAGAAGAACTACCAAATACTCAGCTTGAAGAACGTCAAAAATTTGTATTAGTCAGTCCCTTATCTCCCATTGGTCGTGATAACTTAAACGCTATTGCCCTTGCTGGCTGCTTAAATGCCTCGCATTGTGATGAGCATTATCAGGATGATATTTTTATCTATAAATTACCGAATATATTACAAGTAGAAGGGCCTGCTCAGATTAGTGCGTTAATGCACCAAAACCCTGATATTTCAAGCCAGCTCAGTTTATGGGATCAGCATGGTTCTAGGGTTCTATATGGCCGAACAATTATTATTCCGATTGACCATAGTATCATTTACATCCAACCACTTTACCTAGAATCCACTTCTGACCAAGGATTTCCAAGCCTTGCAAAAGTCATTGTTTCCATGAATCGACAGACGCATATGGCCGACTCTCTTCCTGCAGCGTTTAAAGGGTTACAGGATAAAATGCTGCTAAATTAATAGCAGTCATTTATCCTCAACTAACACATGGATGTGTAAAGAAAACTAATCTAGCTTTTTTATTGAGTACACTCACCTTTATTAAAGCCCTGCACTGCTTTATCACCACAAGCCATACAATCATTTGAATAAGTTTTGCTTCCACCTTCTGAAAAAACACCACAGACAGGTTTAAATTGTCTGGTACATATTTCAGATCGCGTTTTTTGACATTGAACTTCCACCTTTTGTTTTATTGGAGCCGATTGACATGCTGAAAGAAACAAAGTTATCGCTATTAAGCTGACAAGTTTAATTTTATTGTTCATAGTAAAAAGCCTTGATTTCGCTTCGCTGCATAGAGGCTATATTATATTTCATAATGTTAAAGAGGGATATTGGTAGTCTTTAAAGTTCACCCGAAAAAACAAACTATATAATACTGGCACCATCACCAAAGTTAAAAAGGTTGCAAATGCTAAGCCAAAGATAATGGATACAGCCATAGTTTCAAACATGGGGTCTTGTGAAATCCATAAAGGCAGCATGCCGCCAATAGTTGTAGCGGTAGTTAACAAAATGGGGCGTAACCTTTGATGTGTTGCAATGACAATAGCTTCCACTTCAGCTCGCCCATTTCTTAATTCAATTTCTATTCTGTCGATCAATACAATAGCATTATTAATAATAATGCCAGACAATGAAATAATCCCTAATATAGTAAAAAAACCGAAGACAGAATTGGCGACTAATAGGCCAATGGTTACACCAATAATCCCTAAAGGGATGGTTGTTAAAATAATCACAGGCTTGCGTATTGAATTAAACTGCCCCACCAGTAACAATAAAATAATCATACCTGATATAGGTAACTTCTCTGCAATAGATTGGTTGGCATCACCAGAAGCTTCTGCTTCCCCTCCTAGTTCAAAGCTATAACCATAATCCCAGGTTTTTGCATTTTCTTCTAACCATGGATTAAAGACCTCATTAATAGTGGTTGCGGTAACCCCTGGTAATAATTTGGCATTAACTGTGATGGTACGATCACGATTTGTGCGGCGAATAATACTGTATTGCCAATCCATATTGACAGAAGCAATTTGCTTTAATGGTACATTTTCACCACTACTACTGGAATATACTGTCATTCCCTCCAGCTTACCAATATCATGCCTATCTGCCATTTCAGACCGTAAAGTCACAGGAATTAATAAATCATTCTCTCTATATTGGGTAAGCTCTAATCCCGTTAATCCTGTCTGCAGAGAGATAGCAACATCCTCACTACTCACTTTAGCTCTTCTTGCTTGCTCTTGATTAACTTCTATTTTTAATTTTTTGCTACGAATCCCCCAGTCATCCTGTACATCTTGCACGCCAGATAATGATAATAGCTTTTCTTTCATAGGCTCCATAATCTCATATAAGCCATCAAAATCAGGTCCAGAAATGCGAATAGCAACAGGATATTCAATAGGAGACCCATTTTCCAACTTTTTCATTTTCATTTGTAAATCAGGATATTTGTCAGTGACATAATTCGTCACTTTTTCAATAATTTCTGGAATAATCAAATGATCGGTAGTGGTCAATATCATACTACTATGGTACGGGTTTTCGGGTTCAGGCGTTGCAGATAACATATATCGAGGCACTCCTTTTCCAATAAAACTCACCCAATGACGCACTCCTTGTTTACTCTCTGCAATATCTTGTTCAGAAACCATCAGATTTTTCTGTATAAATGCTTCTATATCAACGACTATTTCTTCAGTAGTTTCTATCGCTGTGCCTCTAGGCATATCAAATTTAGCATTAATAATGGGATTAGTCGTGGGGGGGATAAATACTTTTGATACAAAACCTAAACCGAAAATTGCAGACACAAACAAGCTAGCGACGACTAACAAAAAAACCAGTCTGTTTTTTAATGCGGGAATAAGGATTTTTCGGTAACTTGAATACATAATAGAGTTATAACTTTCATCTTTCTCTTTCTTAACGGACACACTCACCATTTTTTTCGCTATCAAAGGGATAATAGTCATGGCCAGAACCCAGGATGATAAGAGAGCAATGGTATTGACTTTAAAAATATCAGCGGTGTATTCACCAATAGCGGATTCAGCTAAAAAAATACTTAAAAATGCAGCTGCCGTAGTCAATGAAGAAATCAATAATGGAACAGCAAGTTCTTTGCCTGATTCAATGGCGGCTGTTGTGCTGTCCATCCCCTGTTCCAGCCTAACCATAATACTTTCAACAATCACAATGGCGTTATCAACTAATAAACCTAGGGCAATGATTAATGCTGCCAGAGATATTTGATTAATGGTTATTTCAAACACTTGCATTAAAAGGAAAGAAACAGTGACCGTCATAGGAATCAGAATGGATACCACTATCCCCGTTCTAAAACCAAGAAACACCAACATAACAACCATAACAATAGCAACCGCCTGAATCAGGTTATTCATAAAGCTACTAATTGAATCTGTGACCAGATCAGGTTGAAAGAAAATCGGTCTTATTTTAATGCCTAAAGGATAGTTTTGCTCCAAGTCTGGTACCAGAGTTTTAAGATCATTCCCCAATTGAATAATATTCCCTCCCTCTTGCATCGAAATTTCTAAAACAATAACGGGTTCACCATTAAAATGGGTTTTACTTTTAACAGGATCTATATAACCTCTATAAATTTTAGCAATATCATCCAGATAAACCACATCAGATTGTCCAGGGATTTCAATCACCATGCGACGCACATCTTCTAAAGAGTCAAAGTTGCCACTTGGCTCAAGAGAGATACGTTCTATCCCTACTTTTATATCGCCTCCAGGTCGTAAAATATTGGCAGAAGATAAGGTATTGCTTAACTGTAAAGGGGAAATACCTAGCTCACTTAATCGGGCATTATTATATTCAACATAAATGACTTCATCCTGCACACCATCCATCTCAACTTTAGCTACCGCTGGAATTTTAAGTACCTGATTACGAAAATCATCAGCAATCTTTTTTAATTCTGCATAACTAAAGCCTTCCCCAGATAATGCATATAACACCCCAAATACATCACCAAATTCATCATTAATAAAGGGACCAACTGCACCATCAGGCAAGTCATTTATATCGTCAATTTTACGACGTAAATTATCAAAAATAGGTCGCATATCCCGATAACTTTCTTTAATATCGACATAAATTAATGAAACACCATTTTGTGACTCTGATCTAACCTTATCTAATTCGGGTATTTCTTGTACCACTTTTTCAATCTTATCGGTAACCAGCAACTCAATACGTTCAGGACTCGCCCCTGACAACAGGGTTGTCACTGTAGCAGTCCTTATGGTGAAACCGGGGTCTTGTGCTTTTGGTAAATCAGAATAAGCACTGAGGCCACTCAACACACACAATGCTGTCAATACATAAACAACGCGGTCAAAACGAAAAGCAATCCCTGTCAAGCTCATTGTTCAGCCCTTACTTCCAATCCATCGCGAATAACACTAACCCCTGCAGTAACGACTTTATCACCTATTTTTAAACCTGCTATTATTTCTATTCCATTAACCGTTAAATCTCCAATGGTCACCGCTACTTTTTTAATCACGTTGACTTTCTCTTTTTTTGTCTTTTCAAGCAGATAGACATAACGGGACTCTCCTTCTTCTATCACTGCAATAGCAGGGATAACAATATGTTGCTCAGCCATTTGCGATGCAAAATTTAAAGTGACTTCTGCGGCCATGCCCGAACGAATATCATTATCCCTATTTTTAAGTTCCACTTTTACAGGAAAAGTTGCCCCGCCACTACTTGAAATCCCACCAACTTCAGAGACCAGGCCAGAAAACTTTTTATCGGGTAAAGAACTAAGAATCACATTTGCAGCCATCCCTTTATTGACTGTAGCAACATAACGGGCTGGCACACCAATTTCAACATCCATAGTACGGCCACAGCTTACTTTGGCGATTATTTTTCCTCGCCCTACGTTTTCATCTATTTCAACATAGGTTTGAGCGATCTCACAGCCCCCTGTAGATTTCAAGCGTGTATAAGATAAATTTAATTGTGCTAACTCCATACCTTTACGCGCTGCCTGAACTTGAGCTTGGCTAAATTCTGACGAGGCCCTGGCAGCATCTAGCTCATTTTGAGAGGTATTATTATTTTCATACAAGCCTTTTAACCGCTCAAAGGTGGATATTGCATTTCGCATGGAGGCTCTAGCTTGAGCTAATGTTGCATGCGCCTGTTGAGCTTGTAATTCATATTGCGAAGGTTCTATCTGAGCAATAAGCTGATTTTTTTTTAACTTTTCTCCCACAATAACAGGTAGGGAAGCAATAGTTCCTGCTAATTTAAAACTTAAATCAGCTTCCAGTTGCCCTTTTGCCAAACCTGAATAAGTCCGTATTTGTCCTGCCGTATTTGCTTCAACCTGAAGAAATTTGACTTGTCTTAATCGTTGTTTTTGTTCAACAGGTTCTTCACCGCAACCACTCAAAATAAACGTACAGAGGAGAATCATTGTTAATGATTTCTTGTTTATAATCATTTTATTCCTTAAAATTTAATGAATGTATAAAACACTCTATTGCAAAAAAATCAATGTAACCGCCACTTTCTTCTCATTCCAACCGCCTTCTTATAGGGGAGAAGGAGCTAAGAGCTAAAGTTATGCTTTTTTTGAAGGACGTCAATTACATGGTTATGAACTTACCACAGGTTGAAAATTGTAGGGCGGACTTTAGTCCGCCATAGAGACAAGCTTATGGCTTTATTGCGGACTAAAGTCCACCCTACAAACACTATATTTAATCAACCTGTGGTTTCTATATAGCCATGTTCAATTATTAATAAGAATTAGCAGATACACTTTGGCGATCAGTAGTTAATGCCTGATACCAGATGTCTAATCCATCAACTGATAAAAACACATCAAAATCTGCAGTAGATCGCTGTGCTTCCACCCAGTCAATCATAAAAGAATATAAAGCTTCAACAGCATCTAGCTTAGCCGAAAGTGCTGCATTTTGAGCATCAATCAATGAGGTAATTGAGACCTGCCCCTGGGCATAAGTATCACTTACCATATTAAAGTTTTCCTCAGCAGAAAATGCTGCATCTTTTGATAAACGGACTGTTGGAAAACTTCCTTTTGCTCTTTGTAACGCAGACCTCACCCGTGCTTCAACACTTTGAATTAATTGAGCATGACTCGTTTTATCTTGCTTTAAAACATGACTTGCCCGTGAAACTTCAGCAGACCTTCCTCCACTGGTAAAAAGAGGTAAGCTAGCCTGCAAACCAACAGCCCATTCATCCCTTTGTAAAGAAGAATTATTCCTGCCTCGTCCGCCTTGATCAATATTTTGGCCAAATCGAGCATTAATATTAATATCAGGGATATAATAAGCTCGTTTTCTAGCATCAAGTTGACGACGCGATGAATCAATAAAATGAGAAACCTGTTTCAATTCAGGTGAATTATTTATAGCTCGATCAATTTCAAATTGCAGCAGCTGCCGATATTTAATGATATGGTCAAAATACACATTAAATTGCTCCGTTTGTAATTTTTTCACATGCAAAGCGGCACTGGTACCAGACACTAAAATTGAATCAGTTAAATCAATATGCAATAAACGTTTTAGCTCCGTTTCCAACTGTTCTTTTTGTGCCTGTGCTAAATACACCTGACTGGTATCCGTAGCAATCACACTTTCCCAACGCAAAACATCAGCACGACTAGAATAACCAATATTCAGGCGCATTTTTGCCAATTCCAAATTAGCCTGGCTTACTTTTAAATTGCCCAGCCTAACTTTTTCAATGGCTTGCGCTGATAACACTCTAAAATAGGCACTTGCTGTTTCCCCCATTATATCCAACGTTTGAGCCTTAAACCCTTCTTCTTCAGCTTGTTTTAGGAGTTTGGCCACATCATAGCTAGACCAGTCACTTTCTGAGTAAACTAATTGAGATAAATTTAATTCAACATCGGCACTCTGTTCAGCTTGTTGAATACCTGCTCGACGTTCATCTATCTGTGTTCCTGATAAGCCAACGCTCAATTGAGGCAATAGAGCTGAGCGATTCACATCAACCAGGTCTTCTGCTTGCGCAATATTAAGCACGCCTACAGCCAAAGCCAAATTTTTAGCCGCAGCCTGACGCATTGCATCTGCCAAGCTTAGAAAATCACCATGTTCGACACTATCATTGAATAATACTTCCGCATTTTCCAATAACTGTCTACCGGGATAAAAGCCTACCGCATGTGCTGTTTTTTGGTTGATCGCTAATTTTGCAGGCTGCTGAAGATCAACTTTAATGCTTGATGGTGACGTTCCCAATAAAATACTTTGTATTATTAAAGCCACTCGTCGGGAAAATCGAAGTGAATCAATCTCACTGCCATTTGATGTCGCCATAAACCCTAGCTTCAAATCTTCCCTACCCCATAATGAATAACTAGGTAGTTTTTTATCTATCAATCCTTGAGCAAAGGCGCTTAATTCCTGTTCTGAAAATCCTGCAAGTGGAGGCATATAGACAGCATCAACGTCTGCTGGCATATTCGCTAAGACCTCAGTTAAAGTACTGTTAACAGGATAAAACTCAATACTAAAACCTAACTCCTGTTGTACTGGATTTAACATGTCCCTCAACCCAGGTAAACTATTAAACATAACGGGATTCATAGGGAGTAAAAGTTTTTTAAAATTTATTAACTCATGGAACTGGCGTAAATCTCGGTCTACACTATAACTATTATTTATATAGGTAAAATTATTTTTTAAACTCGTTCCTTTGCTATACGGAAATTCCTGAACCTTTCTATCAGCAACAAAAGTAGCAATAACGGGTTTTAATAATTCCTTATAATGAGCAGCTTCATTTGATACAAGAAGGCCGTGTGCAATAATAATATCAACTGACTTATCTTGACTTAAGGTATTAATGGCAGACAGAATGCTATCGATTTCTCTATTCGTTATAATCACTTTGTCAGTAGGAAATTGAATATTAAACTCTCCCGCATTGAGTTTAATAGTTTCTTTCTTTATTTCTTCAATAAGTGAGCGCTCTATCTTTTTATTGCCATCAAAAATAAGCCCAATGTTAACTGGCTTGGCAATTATTGAAAAAGAACTGCAGATTAGAAGGAGAACAAGAAAAAATTTCACGATGGCAGTCCATGTCTTTATATAAAAAGAGTTTGCGCGCTAATTGGTACTATTTCTCTACCAAAAAACATCATTCAACTAGAACACTGCATTATAATTAACTCAACCTTATAATTCTACTTGTTATTACCCTATATATTATTATGGATTTTACATTAAATTTTCTTCATCAATTTATTCTTGCTCTTTACCTTACATCACCCTTATTAATATCATTAAGCACCTTGATTATTAGTCTTGGTATGGTGGCAGGACATATTGAAAAATGGAATAAATCTGACACTTTATACTGGACATTTATCACTGCAACCACAGTAGGCTATGGTGATTTCAGACCGAGCAAACCTAGCTCTAGAACATTAGCAGTCTTCATTGCAATCATCGGGATAATGCTTACAGGTATTATAGTGGCCATCACAATTCATACCGCAACACTCGCTTTTAAACAACAGTTATTGCCCTAGCTCTAAAACTAGCCTCAATATAATTGCTGATGTTTTTTTATGATTTTTTGATAACTGCCATCGCTTTTGATAGCTTTTAGCGCTTCATTAAATTGACTAATAATTTCTTTATGCTTTGGATTAGATTTACTGACTGCAATATGAACACTTTGCTTATTCAAGGGCTGAGGCAAAAACTCTAGATCTTTCATTTTGCTTTTCATATATTTATTGATTTCATACTGAATTTTACGCACATCTCCTACCGTCACATCAACCTGCTCTTGAGTTAAAAACAAAAGGTTTTGTATCAAATGGTTTTGCTGAAGTTTAATGATGTTTCTGGAATTTGAAAAGTCCTTTTGATATTCATAATTTTTAAGTATACCTACAACCAACCCACCCAGATCACTTATAGTGTCAAATTTAATACTTGTATCTTTTTTTCGCTTGATGAACTTGATTTCATGAAAAAGATAAGCATCACTAAAAACAAAATACTGCTCTCTTTCTGCCGTCTTCCAAATGGATCCAATCACATCATAAATACCAATTTCACCCCCCTCATAACTACGAGGCCAAGTTTCAAAAATAACTTCAGTTTCATACCCTGCTCGCAAAAGCACAGTATTTACAATATCAATTGATAACCCTTTATTAGGTAATTCATTTCCAATATAAGGTGCTTCTTCTTTAGCAACAATAGATAAAGCCGATGCCAATGTTGAACAGAAAAATAACAAAGCAATTAAAATAGATCTTGATATGAACATAATATTTTACTAATACAGTTTAGTTGTGAGTGAATGTAATAATTAATACAACATTTTTAAAACATGGATAAAGAATGAAAAAAACAAGCTTATTGAGTCTACTTGTCATTTTAATGACTGCCTGTTCAGTTGAAACTCATAAACAAAGCGAATTAACTAGCTCGCCATTAAATAGATCAAGTATTGTGCAGCGTATTTACGATAAACAGCCAATACCTGATAATGCCTTATTCAGCTGGTCAGCTAATTTCGAGGGATTACAGAAAGACCGACAAATTGCTCAAGTCAATATGGATGAATTATTACAACAGAGTATCATCAACAGCTTAATTAAAAAAGGGTATCGCTTTAATAGCAATACAACGGAAGCCGACTATACGATCAATTATACAGCTGGACTTGAAAGAAATTTACCTAATGATGAGCTATTACAAAAATTTGGTGCGCAACCAGGCCTAGTGACGAATATAACTACCGCGAATATTGAAAAAGGAACACTAGTGATAGATGTTTATAATCAAAAATCAGGGCAACAGCATTGGCGTAGTATTGGGCAAGCAATGGCTCAGTTGAATCAAATTCCCAAAGAAAGTAGACAGAAACGCATTGATCATCTTGTTAACTTAATGCTTACTGATCTTAATTAGTCAATATAAACCTAAGCAAGCAAATACACAAAACTCTAAATCAACTAATAAATTTCACACTTGTACTTGGAAATTGGCTAAAATCCCTATATTGAGACAAGATATGTTGAGAATTTTACATTTTCTTTAATTCAAGTCACATGATCACCGCATACCAATGTTGGTATATCAATTACTACTTTAAGTGGATCTATTTAATGAAGATTAAATCAAAATATATGAGAAAGTTAATTATTTTGTTAACCGGAATAATTTCAATCATGATGACAGGCTGTACCGAGCTTGCTAAAAAAGAACAGCTATCAGAAGCTGAATCCTGCGTGCAATTAACTAAAATTATTGCAGACCACCCTAATAAATTTGCAAAACACAAGCAAAAAAAGAGGGTTGTTAGGCATTATGTTTCTTGGACAACTTCCTCTCCTTTCCCCACAGCTAAAAGTTGTGAAATTTGGGAATGGAGTACAGGATTAAATAGTTTTATCTGTAACTGGGAACAAAAAAATGGAATTGACTCTGCAAAAAAGGCTTACCAAGAAGGAAACCAGATTATTAAAAGTTGCTTGAGTGATGGATGGCAAGTTGAATCAAACAAAACCTCGACTGGTGGCGAACACAGCCGTTACACAAAACAAGACTCAAAAACTATTGTCTCAATTCGTTATTTCAAACCAACAGGGCTTTTTGATAATTGGAAGACTATGATTTACATCGGTGACAAAAACAACTTAAATGCAAAGACACAATAATTGAATTGATCAGGAAGAGAGTTTATTTAAATAAACTCTCTTCTATCCTCGACGGAACTACAAAATTACTTTTCTATATTGCAAAAAAAGCCCTGGCTTTAGAAGCCAGGGCTTTTTTTCAAACATTATATAATATATTAATTATACTTTGTTTGCAGCAAATGGATGCTCTGAAGTTGCTTTAGCAGCAACAACTTCAGCTGCAGTTGGAGTTCCAGCTACAGCATTTTTGATAGATGCTTTAGTTGCATCGTAGTTGTT
>Ga0105351_1000787_pt1 | contig 14742 bp, 11 predicted proteins | sample EN4Hudsemesocosm_FD_83662 | JGI IMG/M metagenome (GOLD analysis project Ga0105351, IMG submission 83662) | Methane-oxidizing microbial communities from mesocosms in the Hudson Canyon - EN4B Hudson Canyon | ecosystem: Environmental > Aquatic > Marine > Cold seeps | place: Hudson Canyon... | reverse complement strand
TCTGTCTGTCTCTCGACGTTCGTCTGAAATTGGATGGGAATTATAGGGAATTAATCCTGCTTTGTCAAGAGTTTATTCTTACTAGTAGCTTAAATTTATAAATTCTTTCTTTCTGGGGTTTTATAATTTAATTTATTACTTAATTTTATCTCTTTTATCTATATAATAAAGAGGGTTAAAGCTAAGGAGTAAAACAAAAGGAAATTTTTGGATTAGATACTTCTTATGGTTAACTCTTACTTTACTCAGGATAATCAATATCTTCAATAACCCCTGAATCTTGTGTACTAATAATATTTAGATACTTATGATTTTTTTTAATAACACAACCAGCACCCTCTTCACCGCTTATACTTTTAAGCTCTTTAAAAAAATCACTCCCAAATATAACAGGATGGCCCACTATTTTCTCAAACATTGGACGAACTATTAGATTGTTGTTTTGTTGTTGTTTTAAATCTTTAATTGTTTCATCTTTTATATATGGCATATCTGCAAGAAAAATGGCACAAGATTCATATTTTGTCTGGCTTTTTAATATATACTCAAATCCTGCAGCAATACTAGTACCCAACCCAATGCAATTATTTGGAGCTTTGATTAAATTTATTGATAGGTTTTTAAATAACTCAATTAGTTTTTCATCTTCATTTCTATGAACCAAGTAAATATTTTCAAAATTATTTATTATATTTTTTAGTGTCTTTATGACTAAAGGCTCAGAGCCAGAGAATCTCTTATCTGAGCCATACCTTTTAGAAAACCCAGCAGCTAGTACCAGTGCACACGTATTTTTTTTCATAAAGTGGGTTTCAATGATATTAGTTGTGAAATAATTGAAATGGCAATCTCATCAGGTGTTTGGCTATTAATACCTAATCCAATAGGAGCATGAAGTTTTAATGTTAAATATTCACTAAATCCTTTCTCTTTCAATCTTAAAATTCTTTTATCACAATTCTTCTTTGAACCAATTGCTCCAATATAGAAGGAGTTTGAAGAAAGTGCACTTGAAACAGCATCATCATCTATTGTAGGATCATGGGCTAAAACAAGCACTGCTGTATATTTATCTACATATTTATTAACAAATGAATCAGAGGATTGTTCACATAACTCAAAAGTATTATTGATACCTTCATATTTTAAGTTATCTAAAAATAGTTTTCTTGATTCACAAAGTTTAACCATATATCCTAACTGCGTTGATAATTTTGCAAGCTGTTTTGATACAGGAGTTGCCCCTACTAGTAAAACCTGAATAATAGGTAAATAAGTGATTTCAATTTTATTATCTTCTATTCTAACGTTTTCATTTTCATAGGAAGGGGATAATGAATACTTTTGAAATTTTGTTTTGTTTGTCTTTTTATTTATAAGTCTTCTAAAACTTACTCTTTTTTCAATATAAGTGTTCCACTTGGTAAATAATTCAAAAGTTTCGTTAGAGGGTTTGATTTTTTCAATCATAAGAGTAACATTGCCACAACATGGAATGATCAAACTTTCATCTTCATTAATAAGTTGATTTCCATAAGTAAAATAATTCACCTCACCTTTAAAAAAAGATTGGTTTAAAAGTTTACAAAAAGCATCATCACTTCTTGACTCAGATATAAAGCCCTTTTTGCTCTCTCCATCATATGCAAACAATGAGCCAAGGGAGCGCACAGACGCTCCCTTGGAGGAAATTATAGTACATAACCAAAACTCCTTTTCTTCATTTAGCCATTGTAACGCAGATGTTATTACTGTGGCATCTTGTTTATTCATCATGAGCACCTTGCATAACTTCTTTTTTAAACTCAACAATTTGGGCTTTTGTGTATGTCTTATTTAAAGTTGTAAATGTATTTTGCAAATAGTTAACAATTTGGGTTAACTCTTCATCTGTAAACGAATAAGAAGGCATTGCAGCAAATGCATTTGTTTGAGAATACCTTTGTGTTTTAATACCATATACTAAAGTATAAATGGTGTTAAGAGGTTTTATTTGATTTAAAGTTGCATTTCCAGCCATTGCTGGTGATGCATTAGGAATACCTTGTCCATTCATGCCATGACAACTTGCACAATATCCAGTATATAATTTATAACCTGGGTCTTTTTTATCATGTTTATTAAAAGTTAAAGGTTTTTCTTCTACTTTTTTATCACTGTTTAATAGATACACTGCCATTGCATTTAAATCATTATCATTCATTTTGCTTAAACTGTGATATGTGATGGGTGTCATATGCCCAAGAATGGTACCTCTTTTAGAGTATCCATTTTTTAGAACAGAGATAATACTATCTTGACTCCAGCCTTGTCTTTTTAACTCACTTGATGAAATGTCAGGAGCCATAGTTCCAGCAATAAAGTTACCTTTTAAATGTTTACTTTTGTCAATTGCCATGGTAACATCTCTTGGAGTATGACATGAACCACAATGTCCTAAAGAGTTAACTAAATAGTTACCTCTATTATAAGTTTCACTTTTATTTGATTCGGGTTTAAAGGTATGTGATGGTAAATTTATTAAATTCCACCCTTTAAGACCCATTCTAATGTTAAAAGGAAAAGAGACTTCATCTTTTTTATTTTTTTGTGAAACAGCAGGAATACTTTTAAAATAAGCATATAATGCTTCTGTATCCTCATTCGTCACTAAATGAAAAGAGTCATAAGGCATTGCTGGATATAAATTACCTCTTTTACTCACACCACGTCTGATGGCATCTGAAAATTCATTATAGGTATAAGAACCTATACCATTTTGTTTATCTGGAGTGATATTTTTTGAGTAAACTATTCCAAAAGGAGTAGGAAAAGGTACACCGCCTCCATATTTCTCTCCATCTCCATTAGTATGACAAGCATAACAATCAGCGGCAACTGCAACCTCTTTTCCTTTTTTAATCAAATCATTCGACTGTGCAGACAATGAACTTATTAATGTACCTATAACTAATGAACTTATTATTATCTTTTTAATCATAATGTTAATCCTTGAGAACTAAGAATGAGATTTTTCATACCCTTATAATATTTTGCATATCCTGTACATCTACAAATATGCTCCCCTAATGCCTCTTCAATAACTTTCTCAACATCTTTTTTTCGTATTGGTTTAATTTTTAGCTCTTCAATTAGTACCGTTGCAGCGTTTACAAAACCTGAAGTACACCATCCACATTGAAAAGAGAATTGTTCCATAAAAGCTTCTTGCACTGGATTTAATCTTAAAAGATTATTGTTTTTATCTTTAGATGCCAGTCCCTCAATTGTTCTCACTTTTTTATTATCAAAAACAGTTGTAGAATTAATACAGGATTTTTTAAGTTCTTTTGTTCCATCTTCATTATCAACAATAATTACACAAGCATTACAAATACCTTGTCCACATCCAAATTTTGTACCCGTTAAGTTCATATGTTCATGTAAAAACTCAATCATCATTACTTCTTCAGGAACCTTAATTGGGTCGATTTTTTTACCATTAATTGTCAAATTTAAAGTACTCATTTTATATCTCCTTACTTATATCTTCTGGTGTTATTGGTAAATGGTAAAATCGTTTACCTGTTGCATGACTAATGGCTTCAACAATAGATGAAACAACAGGAATCATAACTACCTCAGCAATTCCTTTACTTGGGTCTGTTTTTGATAAGGGAGGAAGTATTGTATAGTTCAAGTTCCAAACACCCACATTTTTGGCCTTTGGAACACGATATCTGTTAAAATTCCACGTACCATTTCCAGCACCATCTTCTCCTTGAGGAAGTGATTCATATAAAGCATGTCCTATTCCCATAACCAAACCACCTTCAATTTGGCCTTCGACTAATTCTTGTACTAAAACTTTTCCAGGTTCTAACCATGTATGAGTATTTAGAATTTCAACTTCTCCACTTCCTTTGGAAATTGAAAGCTCCACTAATGTGGCACATGGTGCAAGGTATGTAACCATTGCATTATTTAAAGAAGTTTTTGGATAACTAATGCTTTTCCTATTTGCAACTTTAAATCCATCATGTTTTATGTTTTTATTTTTTGATTTTTCACTTTTCCCATATTTTAATGCTAATCCATCAACTAATAACTCTTCAGTAACTCCGTTGATATCATACGACGCACTGGCCCATGCCCATCTGTTAAATGCATGAGTCATCACACCAGTTAGTAAACCCATTTCATGCGCTTTTTTAGCTAATGTTTTTAAATCAAGTGGTGGAAATCCATCTGCTGATAATTTTCCTTTTGACCATGAAGCACTCGTGAAATCCCCAAAGTTGGATTTTGCATAGGCATTATTAAAGTATTTTGTTTTCCAAATTTCAACTGCTGCTGGATACAATCCATGTTTTAATATCATTTTTGCACAAATAGATGTTGTATGACTTTGATAGTATGAAGACATAGATGCAGCAGATGCCATATGAACTATTGGTGTCCATTGAGGATTTTTTGACATCTCATCTTGTTTGTCTTGAGATATAAAGTATGGATTGTCTGTTTCAAACTGTTCCATTGCATCAAATGCTTTTATTTCACCCATTACAACTTCATCTGCCATACTTCCCAAGTATTCACTTACTAACGCACCTTGAGCGGTATCTGTTCCTGGACCCATTTCCATGTAGACAACTTTTACAATAATTTCGCCATCAGCTGTCACTTCAACGCTGGTTGCAGGAGCTGCAGCACCCGTACCATAATCTTTTGTAACAATACTATAACCTACACCATATTTTTTACCAACATTATCTTTTTCATATTGGATTTGTTTTGAATCTCTATTTTTCCAAAGAGGATGTTCTTTGGCCATATTCAACATTTCTAAATATCGGTACTCTCCATTTGGGATAGCACCTTGTGTATTTCTATCCCCAGCTTTAAACACATTAATTTTTCGCAGTTCAATAGGATCAACATTTAAATCACTTGCTGCTTCATTCATCATCATTTCCATTGCAGCCATAGTTTGCAAAGTACCAAACCCTCTCATAGAACCAGCAATTGGCATAAGGGAAGGATAAACACTGCCTACTAAATCATTTCGTGGGATATAATATACACTTTGCATAGCACTAAGCCCTACCATAGTAACTGGACCTGAAAAGTTAGCTCTTCCTCCTCCATCAACATCAATATCAGTTATGAGTCCTTTTATCTTTTTTGTTTTTTTGTCAAAGGCTAATTTATTTCTCATTTCAAAAGGGTGTCGTTTAATACCTGCTTGAAACTGCTCGTATCTATTATTTGATAGTGAAATTGGGTTAGTGCTGTATAGTAAAGTAATTAAACCATAATACGGAAATGGAGTATGATCTTTTGCTCCAAAACCTCCACCTATATATGGGGAGTGAACAACTAAATCTTTTACTTTTTTTCCGATTGGAGAATGAGAGAGCATCTCTCCTGCTTGAGCATAAAACTCTGCTGGAGATTGTGAACAAATTACCAAATGCATTGTTTTTGTTTCTCTATCATACCAACCATTAAAGGCTTCTGGTTCTAACATTGCTGGATCAATAGATTGTGTTGTATATGTTTTATCTATTACATGCCAATCTTCATTTTTAATATCTTTGTGAAGTTTATTGGAATAATGAATAGCTTTTTCTAGGCTATTTCCATTTTTATCCCCCGTTTTAGGCCATACGGGTTTAAAATTTTCAATATTTGGCCAAATAGTACCATCTTGTAATGTGCTGTGTTTATCTTTTACAACTCCTTCTTCTCTAATGATTCGCCAAGTAGAGTAAGGAGGTTTTGAAGCTGAAGTTAGAGGATAAGTTTTTTTTGAATATTGTATTACGTTTTCATTAAATTGTAATGTATTTTTTGCCAGTTTATATGAAATAAAATCATCAAAAATTAATATAGCAACTTCTTGCCCTTCATAATCTGGGACTTTTCCTTTAGATAACAACATATCTTTACCAAAAAAATGTGGAAAATCTATCTGATCTTTTTTAAGGGTATCAGCAGTTATGATAACAGATGGTTGCATCTTAGAAGAAAGAGAGGATAAATCAAATCCTTCAAATACTCTATTGGCTTTTGTTACTCGCAGAATAAATGCATACGATTGTTTATTAGGCCACCCCTTTATATCTTTTGACCTGTAATCTCTTCCATAAATCTTTTCACCCGTTACTTTTGCAATTGCATCAAATCGAAACTTGGGCTTTACTAAATCACCTTTCCAATCATTTTGCAAAAGTTTACTATTTGTATATTCTTTAAACTTATCAGAACCAAAGAGTAAAGGTGCACTGTATACTGCAATCCCACCAATGACACACTGTTTTAAAAAACCCCTACGTGACATGTTGCTTGAATTTCCCATTTCTTTCCTTTTATTTTAAATAAAACATCTACACTAATTAGATAATACTGATGTAACATCCATGTCACTTTTGTATTAAATAGGTAAAATTACTGTGTAAATTGTTAAACTTTTTCTTAAAAGTGACATGGTTACTACATTGAATTGATATAATTAGATAAATATTTTATAAAGATTATTAATGAAAGTTTTACTTGTAGAAGATGATACTCAATTAAATACAACCATTACATCATACCTTGAAACAAAACCATTTGAAGTCACAAGTGTAGAAGATGGCGATGAAGCTATTGATACTATTGATGACCATAACTTTGACTTATATCTTATTGATATAAATATCCCAAGTATCAGTGGATTAGAGTTACTAAAATATATACGTCAAACCAATATTCACGTTCCAATTATAATAATTACAGCCTCACTTGAAATAAATAATTTAACCCAAGCTTATGAGAGTGGGTGTAATGAATATCTTAAAAAACCTTTTCATTTAAAAGAGTTAGAAGTTAGAATTAACAGACTTATACATGCAAACCTTACTTCTATAATATTTAGTGACCGTTTTTATTACTGCGAAAATGCAAAAAATTTTATTGTAAATAATATTCCTCTTGAACTTAGAAAAAAAGAAGAAAGATTTTTAAATATTTTAATAGATAATATTGGGAAAACAGTTGATACACAAAGAATCATTGATTACGTTTGGGAAAATGAAATTAAAGAAAAATATCCCATTAGACAATTAGTAAATGGTATTAGGAAAAACTCCCTATAGATATTATAAAAACACAAATAGGCATAGGATATAGAATTGAAAACTAGTTTAAAGTTAAATCAATATCATTTTATTATCTCAACTATAATTTTATTATTACTTTTTATTGGTTTATCAACGCAATATTACTTTACAAAAAAGATTATAATTCAAGCTTTTCATGATAAAACATACAAAGATTCATTACATGTTAGGGAAAATTTCAGATTAGCATTTGACAAAATACAATATGACTTTAGACTACATGAAAAAATAAATATTAAAAAATTAGATTTCGCAGTAAATTATATTCATGATAATAAAAACTATTCCGTTGATACCTTGGAAAATGAATTAAACAAAGATATTACTTTTGGAAAGTATGAGGTTTTTATTATCAATAAAAACTACATTATTGAAGATGCTTCTTATAAACCTGATATTGGACTAAATTTAGGAACATACAAGTCAAACAGAGCGCTTTTTGATTCTGTTTTTAGTAAACGAATTACATTAGATATCTCTCCTCCTAAAATTGACTCCGCTTCAATGAATTTAAAAAGATATATCATGAGATTATCCGAAGATGAAAACAAAATAATTGAAATATCATATGTATTAAATACCTATGATACAATCAAAAATTTATACAAAAATCTTGAAAACACCGTAAGTGATTTGGACATATATGTCTTGTCAAAACACATGATTCAAAAAATAGATTTTCAATCGTCAACTTTTAAAAAATTGGATTTTGAAGAGCACTGGAATAAAGTGATACTATTTTTAAATGAGCTTGCTTTATTAGTACCCCAATATAAAGAACAACTTTTACGTATAACATTTATGGATGTAAGTACCAAGAAAATTCTATTAAATAAAGAGCTGTCAAGAATTTTTGTAGATGAAAACAAACTCTTAAGTAATATCACTTCTTCCTATAAAAATTCTTATCACTATTCTATTTCAAATGGTCTTTTTAACGATGATGAAGAGACAAAACTAATAATAAAAACAACCTTTGATAATTACATTTTACAAGAAGAAATCAATAAAAGTTTTTATACCTTTTTATCTATTTTCACCTTACTACTTATTATACTTTGGTTTTTATATAAATTTGTATTGGATAATGTATCAGTGAAACTTATAAACATTGTTCAGCATATTCAAAATAACGATGATTCAAATGAAAAAGATATCATTGTAAAAGAGATATATGAATTACAAAAAAATTATAATAAACTGCATGGATTATTAAACAGTGAAGTTCAGAAAAATCAATTGTTGTTGGAAGAAAATAGGCAATTCATCGCAGATATGGTTCATCAAATAAGAACACCTTTAACTGTAATCATGGCAAACTCTTCACGTATTGAGATGAAAGAAGATAAAGAATTACAACCTTTTATTAACCAAATAAATTCGTCCATTAGTATGTTATCAAACTCTTATGAGGATTTGTCTTATATCATTTCAAATGACTCAATTGAATACAAAACAAGTAATATTAACTTTTCAAATTTTCTGAATGAAAGAATTGAATTCTTTAAACATATTCTTGAAGCAAACAATAAAACTCTCGAATATAACATACAATCAAATGTAACTATTTTAATGAATGATATTGAATTAGAAAGGCTTATTGATAATAATATATCAAATGCCATAAAACATAGTATTAGAAATGCGAAAATCTGTATTAATTTACAGCAAATTTCTAAGAGTGAGAAGACAATACTTTGTTTTAAAAGTGAAGGAAAGTCAATAAAAAATCCTGAGTTGCTTTTTGATAAAAACTATAGAGAAGCCCATTCAAAAAGAAGCTTGGGATTGGGACTTCATATGGTAAAAACTATTTGTGATAAAAACAATATTCAATATGAAGTAAATTCATCAAATAATATAAATTCTTTTATGTATTTTTTTTAAAATACTATTATTCTGTTATAGTCCTAGTGACCCCACTTTTAATAAGATATAAATTTTAGAATATGTTATGTTATAATGAGCGCAAATTAATTGAAATATGAATAAATAAATGAAAAATATAATTAAAAACAATATAAACGTAAACGTTGAAACAACTTCAAGTAATCTAACACCTCACCAAAGCGAAGTTTTAAATAATATCTTGTCTCTCATAGATAAAAGAGTCAAGAGTGTCCTAAAAAGTAATAATTTAGAAGACTATATGCTTTCTCTCACAGGTGCAGCAGGTACTGGAAAAACTTATCTGACAGCACAAATAGCAAAATATCTTAGAGATAAAAAAGATACAGATTTTAGTTTTACCATAACAGCACCTACACATAAAGCCGTCAGTGTAATATCCCAAATGTTACGACAAAATAAAATACAAGCAAGTTGCAAAACTATTCATTCTTTTTTGGGGATTAAACCCTTTCGAGATTTTGATAAAGGGATAGAAACTTTCAAAGTTGATAAAACCAAGAAAACTCATGACAGCGCTTCTATTCTAATAGTGGATGAAAGTTCTATGATTGGATCAGAACTATTTGGATATATACAAGAAGCAATTGAAGAAGAAAGAATTAACTTTGTGTTTTTCATAGGTGACCCTTATCAATTATTACCCGTTGATAATAGTGAGAACCAAATATATAAATTAAAAAACCAATTTAAATTATTAGAAGTTGTAAGACAAGCTAAAGACAGTTATATTATAAAAATAGCAACCAACTTAAGAAAAAGAATACAAACAAAAAACTTTATCCCACTAAAACAATTTTTCACTGAAAACTATCACGAACATTTGAAATTTTTCAATAACCATAGAGACTTTATAGAAGATTTCCACAAAAATGAACAATGGTATAAAGAAGACAAAATAATTGCAACATATAAAAATAAAGATGTAGATTCTTTCAACAAATTACTTAGAACAAAATTTTGGGAACAACAAGGTGTAATAAACCCACCTACATTTTCTCAAGGGGATAGCATACGATTTAAAGAAGCCTACAGTATTAATGATATTTCTCTATACTACAACGGTCAAATAGTAGAACTTCAAAGTGCAATTTTAAAGTTCCATGATACCCTAGGCATTAACTATTGGGAATGTCGAGATGTTGGAGCACTGGAGCAACAAATATTTCGAATAATAGAGCCTACTAGTATAAAAGTATTTAACGATAAGCTAAAATCCATTGTTGCAATAGCCAAAAGATCACCTCATCCTAAAAAAAAGGAACTGTGGCAAACATTTTACGCAGTAAGAGATATGTTTGCAGATGTGCAATATGTACATTCTTCCACTATTCATAAACTGCAAGGAAGTACACATGATGTGGCATATATAGACCTTTTTTCATTATCAGATAATAGATATATGAGTGATGAGGAAAAATATAGATTAACCTATGTATCAATCACCAGAGCCAGTAAAGATATTAAAATTTTTATGCCAAAATTTGCAATGGAACATAAAAAAGCATTGGTCAATGTTGTTGATGAGTTTGATTCTATTGACAACGTATTAAAAAACTTGAATATTTAACGCTGCATTCTATTTACTAGTATTTTTTATTAATACATACTTAACTTGATAAGGAATATTATTAAATGTATCTGTCCTTTTGTTACAGATGCTAAGTTTTACTGGAGATGAATAAATGGAAAACAAATTTAGCTCACCCTATTTTTTTCATATATTTACATATTTTTTAGGACTATTTTTATTAATTCCTTCTTATGCAAATAGCTCTGATGATAGTATTAAAGTCATGGTGATGAGCCAAACTCCCTACGGATTCATAACAAAAGATGGTCAAAAAACGGGTGTTTTATACGATATTCTGAACCAAATTATAAAAACAAGTCGTATTGGTAAATCAATTAGTATAGTTCCCACAAAACGTCTTGTAGCCATAATGAAAGAAACTCAAAAAGTATGTACCATATTTGCAAATAGCCCTGATGTAAGCGAATTTGATTATATTGAAGCTATTGGTTTTGAATTAACAGCTGGTATTTTACCTGCAAAGGGTATTAAACTAGACAATTATTCAAGTCTTAAAAACAAAGTGATAGCAGTTCCCTTAGGCATTATTTTTGATAAAAAATTTCATACTGATGATACTTTAATAAAAGTAAGACCACCCCACTATATTAATGCCATAAAAATGTTAAAAAAAGGTCGAGTAGATGCAGTTGCTGGGGCTTTGTTAACACTTAGATATATAGCAAAAAAAGAAGGAATGAGTCCTATGTTTTTTGATAAACCCCTGCTATTTGGTCAAGCAAATGTATATCTTGTATGTACAACAAACCTGAACAGTAGCACACGTGAAAAACTTAAAAAAGCCGTTATTACATTAAAATCAAATGGAACAATCCAAAGAATATTAACACAATACTTTGGTATGAATACTCAATAGTTTTTTACAATTCCAGATACATCATCTGGAGCAACAAAGGAATAGACTTAATTGATTAAAAAATAGAAAATTAAAAAGTATAATATTCAAGAATAAGAAATAAATAGCTCAAAAATAATATTTATTTTGATATGATTAGAACATGTAATTTTAAGGAAAATGTATGAAAAACATTATGGAACTTAAAGAGGTTGCTTCATCATTTAGTCTACTTTATGTAGAGGATGACAAAGAATTAGCTCAAACGTTTATAACCTACTTATCAAAAATATTTAATGAAGTTGTGTATGCTCAAAATGGAGAGCAAGGTTTAGAATTATATAAAGATAATAATTTTGAATTGGTCATAACAGATATAAGAATGCCTAAAATGGATGGCATCGAAATGTCAAAAGAAATTAAAAAAATTAATCCCAATCAAAATATTATCATTTCATCTGCATATTCTGATACTGAATATTTTGTAGAGTCCATAAAAATTGGTGTAGATGCTTATATTATAAAACCTGTAAATTATACGAATTTAAACAATACATTATTTAAAATTGTAACTAAAATAAAAATGGAAAAAGAAAGTGGCTCCAATTCAAAAGAGCTTGCCCAAATCGTTTCGCAACTGGCTAAAAAAAATAATGAGTTATCCCAGTTCCTAGATATATTAAATCAAGTAGCAATAGTTTCAAAAACAAATTTGAAAGGTCACATTACCTATGTCAACAACTTTTTTTGTGAAATATCTGGTTACTCACAAGAGGAACTTTTAGGTGCAAATCATAATATTGTAAGACATCCAGATATGCCAAAGAATGTGTATAAAGATATGTGGGACACTATACAAGCAGGAGAAACATGGAAGGGTTCCATCAAAAACAAAACAAAAAGTGGCGATACTTATTTTGTTTTTGCAACTATTATTCCTATCTATGCTGATAATAACACTATTAAAGAATATATGGGTATACGGTTTTTAACAACTAAAGAGGAAAATGAAAAAAGAGATTTTCAAAAAAGTGTTATCTCCAGATATCAAGAATTTCAAAAGAAAAATTATAATGCAACCAAAGAAATTGAACAACTAGAAACAGAGTTATCTCAAATTAGTGACGAGGATCAGCATCTCAAAATATTCATCCAAGAGTTAAGAGATAAAAATAAAAAATTATTAGGTCAAATAAATTTTTGCGAAAATGAATTTTCAAAAAACAACAAACAACATAATAAAATAATTGATACAGCAAGTGAAAATCTCAAAATAATAACCCAAGATTATAAAAAGCTACTTACATCATATGAATTACAAAAAGAAGAAATAGAATTTTTACAAAAAGATGATAAGTTAAGAAAAGAAGAGATAGTTAAACTGCAAACAGTACTAAATGAACAAAGTGAAATCGTAAGAGAATTAAGAGATACCATTAAACATATCAGTGAAGATGACCCAAAAGAGTCAGATCAAAAAAAACATTTTTGGGAATAATTTAAAATAAAGGGTTTAGTTGATGTATACGATAAATAAATTGGTAGAGCTAACATCAACATATAACGTATTATATGTTGAAGATGACCAAGATATAGCTGCTACTGTGATACAGTATCTTGAAAAGTTATTTAAGAAGGTTGTATATTCTAAAAATGGGAAAGAAGGATTAGCGTCTTATTCCAAAGAAAACTTTCACATAGTTATTACTGATATTCAAATGCCTGAAATGGACGGACTTGAGATGTCAAAAAAAATCAAGAAGATTAATCCAGAACAAAATATTATAGTAATATCTGCATATTCAAATATTGAAAAATTCACTAATTCTATTAAAATTGGAATAGATGGATATATTTTAAAACCAGTTGATTATGACAATTTAAACTCCACCTTGTTTAAAGTAGCCAATAAAATTAAAAAGTTTCAACAACACGCAGAGTATGAAAAAAATCTAAAACAATTAGTTGATGCAAAAGTCAAAGAGAATTTAGTCTTACAAGACGAAAGAATAAAAAACTATGAACAAACATTATTTGCTCTAATTGATATGATTGAAAATAGGGACTTATATACAGGTAAACACAGTTTAAGAGTTGCTAGTTATGCCAAATTAATTGCAAAAGAGCTCTCTTATTCTGACAGAGAGTGTGAAGAGATTTATAAAGCGGGAATGTTACATGACATAGGGAAGGTTGCAATTCCTGATGCATTACTCTTAAAACCTGGTTCTTTAATCAAAGAAGAATATACTCTAATCAAAGAGCATGTAAATATTGGGTTTGGCATATTAAATCAAATTCCTATGTTACAAAAAATTGCAAGAATCATTAATGCACATCATGAAAGACTTGATGGCTCAGGATATCCAAAGGGACTAAAAAAAGAACAAATTCCAATTGAATCAAATATTCTAGCTATTGCAGATAGTTTTGATTCAATGACAAGTAATAGAATATACAAAAGAAAAAAAACAATTGCAGAAGCCATTAGCGAACTAGAATCCCTTTCAAATATTCACTACCTAAAAAATGTTGTAGATGCCGCTACAAAAGTTTTTAAAAGAGTAGTTCTGGATGAAAAAATACAACAAGCTCCAAAAACAGAAATAGAAAAAGCACGATTTTTCTATTTTTATAATGATAACCTGACTGGATTTTATAATTATGTTTATTTAGATTATATCTTAGCCGATAATAAAGTTAATTCCAACTATGAATATATTAATATCATTAGTATTAATAAGTTTAGTGAATATAACAATACAGTAGGTTGGGCAAAAGGGAATGATCAATTAGTAAATATAGCAAATCAATTGAGGTTATTATTTATAAGTAATGATTTGTTTAGAATTCATCGTTACAATTTTATACTCTTTAGCTCCAATAAAAATAAATTTGAAAAAATAAAGTTAAAAAACTTCGATAAATTCTTAGAAGACATTGATAGCTCCTTATCATATAGTATTAAGTCACTTGATATTTTAGGCGAGAAGATTGAATCTGAAACAGATTTAGAGAAGTATTTGAAGTAAAAAGGGGAGAATAATCACAGTGAAAAAGTATAAAACTTATTTTAAAAAAGAATTACTTATAATTATTCTTTCCTTTATAACCTTAACACTTTCTACTATAATTATTACATTTTACAGCCTTAACTCATTAAAGTATATCCATCAACTCACTGAAGATATTTATAATCACCCGTTAAAAGTATCCAATGCATCCTTGAATATAAAACTGCACATACTTAAGATACATAGAGA
>Ga0105351_1000786_pt1 | contig 14744 bp, 5 predicted proteins | sample EN4Hudsemesocosm_FD_83662 | JGI IMG/M metagenome (GOLD analysis project Ga0105351, IMG submission 83662) | Methane-oxidizing microbial communities from mesocosms in the Hudson Canyon - EN4B Hudson Canyon | ecosystem: Environmental > Aquatic > Marine > Cold seeps | place: Hudson Canyon | collected... | reverse complement strand
CTATGGCCTTGCCTGCATTGCGCAGGGCTGTCATTTCTGCATGCGCAGTTGGGTCATGGTCGACAATCGGCGTATTCCAGCCTTCAGCAATACATTTGTTATTGCTTACGACAACCGCGCCAACAGGCACTTCGCCTTGCGCTTCCGCACGTTGCGCTAGTCTTATCGCATAGCGCATCCATGCTTCATCTTGTTCGGAACTCATGATTCACCCTATTGTGCCTTATGCTTATAAATAACTGTTATATATTGTAAGAAATTCAGTGCGGATACTAATTTTATTTTAAACATTGCTTCTAAAAACAAGTGACATCAAAACCTACATTCCTTGTGAATTTCTATTCCGCTTCGTGAGGCAACCAATGTGCTAATAGCACTTACTTAATATTAATATCACTCTCAACCACTGTAGATTCATCAGCCAAAACAACTTTACAGCGCTGGCCAGCATAAATTTTATTGCCTGGGTTAGCTAGCGTTAGGCGGATACCAAATGTACCACTAGATGCATCAATAACTTGATCAATAATACTCACTGTTCCAACATAACTCCTTGTTGTAGGTATATTCACAGTGACTGTAGATTTCTTTCCTATTTCAATACTTCCAATCAATTGTTCAGGAACAATCACTTCTATATTTAATGGATCAATTTTAGCTATTTTCATTATGGGCTGTTCTTCAATAAACTCCCCTTTAGTCTTCATTATCTCAACCACAACACCATCAACCATACTATATATAGAACGGAGTTTTAGCACCTCTTCTGTTCGACGCAACTCCAAGGCAGCTAAATGTTTCAATTCTTTTGCTTTTTTCAATTCAATTTTGGCGACAATACTTGATGTTTTAGCGTCATCATACTCCCTCCGTGATGCCAATTTCTTACGATGCAACTCTGCGACCTGAGCTAGCACACTATCTTTAAACTCCCATTCAGCCTTCCGTGATTTAATATCCACATTCATTTTTGCTCTATCTTTAGCTAAGCGCACACTGGCTTTTTCTACCCCCGACATTAGCTTAGCTATAAGCTGACCTTTTTTAACAAAATCACCCCGATCAACATAAACCGTTTCCAGTACGCCTCGCACTTGACTACTAACCTCTATAAGCTTTGAAGGTTCTATCACACAGTCTAAAACTTCATTTTCTGCTAACGCTATATTAGAGCCCATCAATGCGAGACTGAACATTATTCTTATTAGCTTACCCTTTTTCATTCTTTACTCCGATTTTCCAGAAAAGGCCAACACATCTTGTAAGTTCTCATCCATTTTCAATAAACTTTCACGTATTTTTGCATTATGTCTCTCAGCCCTACTTTGAGCAAAATAAAAGGCAAGTGCAGCAAGTGATTGTGATCCATGAGAACCAGACGCACTTATTTTTTTTGCTAGGGTATATATTATAAGCGGCATATAGTTAATTGCGATTTCATCATCAAATGATAAAAACATCTCATAACTTCCATTATTCCCCTGACGACCACAACGGCCGAATAATTGCCTATCTATTCGACGAGATTCATGGCATTCACTCACGATAACATGTAGCCCTCCGGCTTCATTAACACTAGGCGCTAAAAGAATATCTGTTCCTCTACCTGCCATATTCGTTGCTACCGTAATACTCCCTTTAGCCCCAGCCATTTCAATAATGCTTGCTTCATCAGCATCTTGGCGAGCATTTAATATTTTGTGCTTTAATTTTTTCTTTTTCAATAAAGCACCTAAATGCTCAGATGCTTCAACTGATCGAGTCCCCACCAAAATAGGTCGTCCCTCTTGGTGTAGCCCCTCAACTCGCTCAATAATAGCACCCCACTTTTTTTCAGCTGTCGAAAAATACTGTGCTGGCATTTGTACTCGTCTGCTAGGTCTATTAGTAGGCACTTTAATAACCGGCTGCTGATAAACTGTAAATAATTCTTTTGCTACTTCTTGAGCCGTTCCTGTCATGCCCGCAAGATGCAAATAACGCTGAAAAAAGGCCTGATAACTAATTCGACAAAGCGTTTCTCTTTGACCACTTACTTCACACCCTTCTTTAGTTTCAATTAACTGATGCAGGCCTCGTTCCCACGAACGATCAGGCATCACCCTTCCTGTAAATTCATCAATAATCAATATTTTTCCATCTTTGACTAAATAATTAATATCTTTTACAAACAAGTGTAAGGCAGACAACGCTTGCACAACCAACTCACGACTATGCCTTGCAGCTGACCACACTCCAGATAAAGAGCCAGCACTTTGCATAACAGACTCAATTCCAGGCTCTGTCAAAGCTATGTAATGATTTCTACGGTCCAATATATAATCTGTTTCCTCTTTTAGTTTCTCAGCAATATTTAAAGCTTGCTGGTACATATAAAGCAGATCTAATGCGTTATTTTCTCGAGATAAAATTAAAGGTGTTCGTGATTCATCTATCAAAACACTATCTACTTCATCAACAATCGAAAAACACAGGCCTCTTAAATGTAATTGCGCCAACTTCGCCGTTTCTTTCGCATAAAGCCGCTCTAATTGCAGATGAAAAGAACTAGAATTTCTACCTAAGACCAACTTATCTTTTAAGTAATCAAAGGTGAGCTGTTTATTACTACAATAGGTAATATTACATGCGTACGCTGCTTGGCGCTCAGACAAATCCATATCTTCGAGAATAACGCCAACACTTAATCCAAATGCTGTATAAACGGGCTCCATTAATTTAGCATCTCGAGCTACTAAATAGTCATTAACAGTGACAACATGTACGGGAATACCTGCAATGGCTGCGGAACATGCCGCGAGGGTTGCAACTAAGGTTTTACCTTCCCCCGTTTCCATTTCTGCAATCATACCCCTAATAAGTATCCAGCCTCCTTTCAATTGCACATCATAATGCCGCATGCCCAATTTACGCCCGGCAACTTCCTTAATTAAAGCGAAGGCTTTAATTACTAGGCCATCTTGTAATCCATGTAACATTAAATCTGATTTTATACTTTGAATTTCGCCCTCTAGTGCCAGCTCTTCTAGTGAGAAAAATTCATCCGCATACTCATTTATTAAACTAACGATTAAGTTCAGTGATCGATCGTTATACTTAGTTGCCTGCGAAAAAAAATTAGCCACTTTTGCTAACAATTGATCAAGATAATTCTTTTTATGTACTAGCTTTTCTGGATACAAGCCCTCCACAACACCGGGCCTAAAAGTAGAGCGTGATGCACTCATTTCTTAACCTCCCTTTTGATCAGACACTAAATTGCCTTAAAAATAGCTGCCTAGCTAAACGAAACCATTGCCATGCTAATGGCTCCGTCCCAAAATCAAAACGAACGTATACTCGTTCTCCTAAATTCCTAGCATTGGCTACTTCAGGAAGACTTACCTCAACTTGAAAAACAGATTCAAATGCTTGATCTATATCACCGGAAGATGGGTCCACTGGAATTATACCGCCTCCCATATAGCCTAAAGCAGGGCTTGGTAATTGCCTAGAAGCAGATGGTACTGCACTAATAATGCTAACTGTATAGTATTCTTTTATATTACTTGCTAAGCGCACTTCCACCCTTTTAGTTAACTCTCTAACTAGACCTATATCATCTTGTGTGACAACAGCACGAATAGTAGTCACGGGAAAATTAACTATATAAGCGGCTAAATCACCTTTACTTAAAAAACTTCCTATTAAGTCACTTGCATGAGGTACTACAAATACGCCATTAGAAGTGCTACGTACCGTTAATTCATCAATATATTGCTTAACTTGCTTTAATTCCATATCAAGAACATTAATTTGATCCTTTAGAATTTCTGCCTCCACTCTATCTACCGTCCAGACAGATTTAAATTGGGCCTGCACTTCTTCCATTCTGGACTGCAATATTTTCTGCTTCGCAATTAATAATGGATCATTCATTTCGAATAAAACATCTCCTTCTGCCACCTCAGAATAAGGTGCGACACTAACCTTTACGATGATGCCTTCCGTTTGAGCTCGTACCTTTGCTTTTTCAGGCAACCAAACGACCCCTTCAGCATAACTACTTAATGAGACAGGAAAAAGAAATAAGAAACACAACAATACCCCTAATAATCCAAAGCTACTAGTAATAGCTCTCAATCGGTGCCGCTGTATGACAGGGCTAGTAAATAGAAACCGAACCTGCTTAGCTAAAGGTAACACTAGCATTAAACAAACAGACCAAAAAGCGAAAATGACGCCAATTAAAAAGAATTTTCCCGCAACAAATAAAATGATAGTAAAGCTAATAACCATTCTATAAAAAAATGATGTAAGCCCATAGCCTACAAACCAAAGACTTTCACTGGTTGATAAGGCTGGCGAATTAAGCTCTACAGAAAAAAGATATCGCTGAAATAAATAACCAATATAGTTATTTGCACGACTTGAAAGGTTAGGAATTTCTATCAAATCTGAAAAAATATAATAACCATCGAAACGTAACAAAGGGTTTGCATTGAAAAATATTGTAGAAACCCCACCTATTAACATAATATTATATGCAATAGCTCTTACTAATCCTTGCTCTACATTTAGCCAAACAAACAACGCAAGAGACGCTAAGAATAACTCAACACCCATGCCCGCCGCACCAACAATCACTCTTTTTTTTCTTTCTCTAAAAGCCCATGAACTTGATGCATCGACATAGGGAATCGGCATAAAAATCAAAAACATGATTCCCATCTCATGCACTTCCCCGCCCCATACTTTTGCTGAAAAAGCATGACCTAATTCATGTAAGAACTTAACAAGAGGGTAAATAAAAAACAATAATAATAAGTTACTCGGTGCCATTACACGATCAGCAACACTTTTAGAAAGCTCTGGCCAATTAGATGCCGCCAATACGACCGCTATACCGATGACTAGCGACCATATAAGTTGCCCTAGCCAGCCTACAAAAGGAAGAACTAAAAATAACCACTTATCAAGAAAACCATCAGGATCCCACAAGGGAATTCTTATAGATAATGGGCTAGAAATCTTTTGCTTCCACTTTCCCTTTTGCTTTTTCTCAAAGCGCCGCAGCAACTCTAAAGTATCTGGCGGCACATCACATAACAATAAGTCACTGCTATGTAATTGCCCTAGCAATTTAACCATCTCATCCTGAGTCGGAGCATCATCGCCTAAATGCTCAAGGGCTAACTCCCAAATTTCCTGAAACCGTCGCTCCCCATCAATTAATGATAAAACATAGTACACTTCAGGAGAAAATCGGTGATTCTGATTACTCGACCTATCCTGTAGAAGATACCAGAGTTGGCCACGGTAATGCTGCCTTGATATCTGCACATGGCTTTTTAACCTGGGCTTCAAATTAGCAATACGATACCAAGATGAACTAAACATCGATTCTGCCATATTATTTCCCTATTTATAAGCCTTGCGGCCACCACGTCCATAAAGCTAAACGCAACCAATTAACCAAGGGCCTGCTCCAAATCCATAATAAGTTCCTCTCCCCGACTAAAATCTTACCTACCCCTTTCATTCCTGGCCTTAACGAATCAATTTGTTGATCTAACTTTGCCTCAACTCGAAAATAATTCCGTCCTTCTTTGACTTCAGAAACAGGCGTAATATTAGCCACGTTAAAAGTAACAACCCTGTCACTCTGCCCAGTTAGAACAAGCTCACCTTGCAGGCCTATTTTAATCACTGAGATATCTCGCTCATCAATCTCTAAAATTAATCGATAAGCCTTTAATGGAGCCAGCTCAAATAAAACCTCTCCACGCTGCGAGGGTGACCCAAGTGATTGACTTAAATCTCCTGAAACAATAATGCCATCGAAAGGCGCCTTAATTCTTATTCTTGATAGCTGTGAATCTACCATTGCAAGCTGAGCCTCTGCTTGCCGAATCTGTGCTTTTAATATACTTACCTTACTTCGCTCCGCCTTACCTAACGCATCTCGATACTCTTTTAAATACTGTTCTTTTTGACTAGACCATTTAGCCCTTTCTAAAATCAAGTCATTATCATCTAAAGTGACTAATGGCATATCTTTCTTAACTATATCGCCTGCACGTACATACGCATCCCTAATATAGCCATCAAAGGGAGTAACAATGACTCGCTGTATAGACCCCTCTATATAAGCATCTGCGGCAATACGAAAATTACCTGAAACAAAAACAAAAAATAAGAATAGCAAAACAAACAATGAGCTGATTAGCTTCAAGGTCGCATGAGCAGGCCCAATAAGATTCATAGTTGTCTCTTTTAACGACAGCCCAATCTTAGTTATTAACCATAAATCTTCTTTTCGTTTTGCTTCTAAAATTGGCCCTATTAAAGAAGCAATTGTTTCACATAGCTCGACAGTATTTTTAGCAAAAGCAGCCGCTGACGAGCGCTCTAATGTTATCGCGCCAAACAACTTACCATTTTGACTTAATGGAATCGTACAAATATCACGAACTTCCTGCTCTTTTGATAGCTTCTCATGGCACTTCAGAATCCTGACCGCCCCTCCTTCAATTGCAGGGTAAACCAAAGACACTTGCTGATCTAGGGCTTCATCCATAGCGGCTCCAAGACCTTGTACTAATTTAGACTTTTTAGCAAAATCAGCACTATGAGATAAGGCCTCTACATATATGTTTTTGCCTTTTAGAAATCCAATACTTACTCTTTCACAGCGCAATAAGATCGCCAGTTCAGTTATCACATTTGTTGCTGCCGCATGAAATTTATCATGCTGTAAACTAGTTGCTATCAGCTCTAGCACTGTGACTAATTGTTGATTTTCAGGGGGCTGTTTTTTTCCTTCAATACGGCGAATAATTAATTCAATCCATGCCGCCCCCCATTGCAACTGACGCATAACAGCCCGCATGAGTGATTCTTCTCGCACCGCTGTTTCAATAGCAACCACTCCGCAGATTTTGTCATCCAACATCAATGGAAACCCTATATAACAAACTCGAAGACCTAATTCTTTATTATATTGGCCTTCATCACGTAAGACGCCTCGTTGCTCTTGTATCGCCATTTCGGCTACTTCAGTTAAGCCTATATTACCTTTCTTTCCTTCAGGCCAATATGCAACAGGTGCATAAGACCCACTTCCGGGATCCCCTAATACAACAACCCCTCGAGTAACACCACTAACCATTGCAGACTGAATTCGTAACCAAAATCGAGCCGCATCTTCCAGCTTTTCTGCATCAATAAACGATTTCCACACCTTGTGATAATCAGATTGAAATACTGAACTTGCCTCTAAAAAACTAGTCCCAATAAACAGGCCGTCACTACTTTCAGCATTACTCCATCGAACTTTAGCTGGCTGACTGATGAGCCCGTAAGCTGTGTTATATGTCATTGTAATGACTGTCCCTTGCTGCAAATATTCTTCACTTGCTTTAGGAGCTTTCACCTTCAGTCCATCGTCAGACTTATCCTCAATTGTTCCAATAACTTCATGATCGTCACTATGAATAATAACCGTTGTTCCGAATTCAACGGGAGCACGGTTTCCTACTCGATTTTCATCCTCAATATCGGGCTTTGCATTATCCATATGAATATATTTTTATGAGTTAATTATACTTTCGATATTTTAAATATCTAGCTTATCGAAAGTTAGCTTGAGCAGGAGGGGAATGGTAAGTGTAAGAGTATTTAGCTGAACGCTTTCATACTCTTACATCTGGCATTAATTCTAGCGTACAAATAAAAGATTAATGTACACTGCCTGTTGCGTCATCTAATTCTTGATTCTCTGATTCTGATTCTGATTCTACTTCTTCTGTCTTTGATCCTTCATCAGAAAATTTTGCTAGCATTAAATTGAAATTTCTCATTGACTGTAAATGTAAATAAATCAGCTCTAACTCATCTGTTTTTGCTAACTCACCTAATTGCTCATCAGATAAGACTTTCAACTTCTCACGACTAACAGCTTGAAAACCACCTAAATTCATTTTCTCTCCAGAAGGCAAAGTAATTTGCGCTTGCATAGGTTCTAATAAATCTAATTCTTTTAATTTTTTACAAAATAGTTGAGTACGGTTAAATTGACCTTGATACTCACTTGAAAAATTTAATACGCTTTTTAAATATTGGGTTTGTTCGCCATCCGCATCAAATAAACGCTCCCCTTTCCCTTCTTGATTACAACCAGAAAACTCTTCATCGATACATAAAGTAAATTGCTTTGCATCTTGGCTTCCTGAAAACACGAAAGGGTATCGACGTAAATAAGCAGGTATATATTTGCTATTCCATTTACCGTCATCAGATATATATAAATTTTCTTGATCACGAACCCCTAGAATTACTGCAGGCATAACAGCCTCATCATTACCTGCAAAAATAATACTATATTCTGCTGCTGCACTTGGGAATTCAACTGCTGTTAGTGGGACTGAATTAATGTTTTTTGCAAAATCAAAATTTTTACCTGCCTTAACCGACCAATCAGAATGTTTGTTTTTATTAATTGGTGTTGCACGTTCGTATATAAGTAACTGCGTAGTCATTATTCCCTCTCATCTTATTTAAAAGTGGTTTAAATTAAAGTGACACAAAAATAAATTTCATGTTTTGAAAACTAGGTATTACATATCTATTAATTTAACTTATTACACAATATTAAATAATAGCGTCGAGCATTAAGGGCATAAGAATATATTGAAAAAACAAATTCCCACAATTACTTATGGAAATTTCATTCTAAACCCAGAATAGATACTATATACTCCAATCAATTAACGCGCTTGCTTTTTTAGACGCCTTACCATCTTCTACCTTCTCCTCACTTGCCGGTATAAATGATTCACTCTCATCATTAGACTCCTCCTCTAACAGTTCATAGCGAGATACTATTTCCTCTTTATTCTCTTTGTTAGTATCAGAAAGTATCAAGAAATCATCATTTTTCTCATCTTCTACATCGAGCGAATGAGAACTAAAGCCCCCAACAGATTCATTAAAAAAGCTGTAACTAGATAATTTTTCTTTTAATTTCTGAGATAGGCTATTGCTTTTACTTGCTGGTTTTTGCCCCTCAATAGCACCGCTAACATCATCAAAGATTGATAGTGGTTCAACCGAACTTGCTGCAGGCATAATTCTTATACCAACATCCAGCGTATCATCCATCAACTCAATAGAATCATGAGTAAACCCAAGAATATGCCCCATTTCATGGCTAATGACTGTCAATAAATCCATTCGATCCGTAGCATCACTATTTACATAGGCAAGCCCACTCACATTAGATTCAGAGTATTTATAAAACTCCTCATTTTGCTCAGGCGTGCTATCAACAAACCAGCCATGCCCTGCAGCATTTATATCAATAGTGATACTATTATTTTCTGAATACCCTAATAAAGTACCGTCTAAGTCACTTATATTAAATGAAATAGAATCTAGCTTAGCTATAGTGACGCTATCTAATAGGCCAGAATCCTGCCAGTTGCTTCTAGCCGCCCCAACCAAGCTATTAAGTTCATTCATCTCAAGCTCTGCAGCAGAGCTTGTAGTAATTAAATTTTCAGCTTGTAACGCGACTCCGCTTGCTTCCTCTAAATAAGCAGGATCATCAGTTGCCAACGTGACACTTGAGAAAGCCGTATTATCACCTTGAGCAAACAAGCCTAAATCACCATCGACGGCAACCGCATTAAAGGCATAACCCAATACTGTTTGACCATTAAGCAAGACACTAACTGTACCGCCTTTAACCGTCACAGTAATATCGTAATCTTTACCCGTCGTAATGCCCATAGCCTGCTGTGCATCGATAACCCAGCCACCCTTAGCTGTTTGATGCCCAACAACGACGTCTCCAGTGCTAGCATCAATACCCGCAAACTTAAACTCAGCCTCTCCGTATTGATCGAAAACAACACCAGCCGTACTGTTAGTTTGTACTGTCGTATCAATACGCAACAAATAATTTGAAGCAATACTAAGGTTGGTCGCGCTAACAGCATAGCCTTTATCAATATCGACAGTAGGGCTATAACTATAAGAAAGGTTTTTACCCTTACCACTACTGTTAATTACCCAATCTCCGACTTGTGCTCCTCTGAATAAATCAGCGACTTGATCGGAAAAATCCTCTGTATCTTCTAGAGTTAACTCTGGCGGTAGAACTTGAACATAAACATTATCAATACGAGCCACTGAATTATTAGCCCCAATACCCACCATGCCGTCATTCAATCCATACATAAAACCATCTGCGTCAACTCTCGGGTCAAATACATGAGTAAAGACATCTTGATTATTAACAACCAGTGTTGCCGTCACACCATTCACAGCTAATAACACATCATAGTCACGATCAGGTTTTAAGCGTGAATTAGCCTGCTCAACAACATGCCATCCATTCACGTCTCGTACACCCATCTCTAACTTATTAGTAGACATGTTAACACCCGCAAATTTAAAGTCTGTTTCAGACTGATAATCAAAAATTAAATACGCATTAGACTTCAAGCCTTGAATCGGTTTACCCGCATTTATCGTTGCTTGGATTTCAAAATAACTAGGTACCCACTCGTTAACCACGAACACAGCAACTGCATCACCACCTAATGTTTCTGGCTCAACCTGCAATCGACCTCCCGTTGCAGTAAAAGTGCCACTATCAACTAGGAAGTTATCTGTTTTTCCTTGATTAAAGGTCGCGCCACGCAATACATCTCGGCGGCCTCCAGGGATATTACCCGCCTGTGGATCATCTGGTGCACCGGTTTGATCTTTCCAATCCGCATCTTTTTGCAATACTAATCCAAGCTCACCTTCTGGCTCACCATTACGTAACGAATCGCTACCTGTATCGTTTACAACTGAGCCCGTCGACGGATCAATACGATCACTTGCACGAGTCGCATCAGCACCATCACTTGCAGACTGGTCGTACATGAAATCCATTAACTGAGGCTGTAAAGTACGACTTACTGTTGCGGCACCAAATGGTGCATAAGGAACTAAATAACTATTAAACTCGCCCACATGGTCAATCAAGCGATCGCCACCAGTATTTGCGATTAATACATCACGCCCTGCCCCCCCATGAGCACGATCCTCATAAGTCACTTGTGGGCCATCAGGAATACGATTGTCATCGGCATTATCACCAAATGTTGCAAGCTCATCATCAGCCTGTAAGTAATCATTACCATAACCACCATAAAGATGATCGTTGCCTGTACCGCCAAATAACACATCGTTACCTAGGTCTCCAAAGATACGGTCAAAGCCATCAGTATGAATCTGTTGGCCATTATTAACATCAAACGCACCGTCAACCACTCGACCATCTTGTGAGTCAAAGTTCATAAAAAACTCAGTACCACTAAAGTCATATGTATTTGTCATTTCGTTTACATAGATTTTATTAAGCGGGAAGTATTCATTGTAGTGAGCAAACTCTTCTGCCTTATAGGCATCAAAACCTAATACTCGAATACCAAAGCCTAATTCAGCTTCAACTTTTGAGACCACTAAAGGACTATCATAACCAAAGTTTAAAACGATACCATCAGTCCGTTCAGCATCAGGTAAATAATCACCATCGAGGGTTTCAGGAAAGACAACTACCGCACCTTCTGCAATAGCTTCAGCGCCTGATATAGCATCATCACCCGCACCACCGTGCAAGAAGTCATCATCCCAGCCACCAAAAATAATATCATCGGCGTAAGCTGGATCGAATAAGGCTTGCTGATCTGGGTCTACATTAAACGGTGTTAAGTTGACTGTTTTCTTCAACTCGCCCGTAATATTAATGATTGCTTCCTGCATTCTTCCTGGCGTTGCAATATAAGTTTCGGTCACTTTGCCTATGTTATACAAGGATTCTGACAAGGAATCATCAGACCTACTAACCGGCGCAGTATTACGACTAGTATAGATACGGCCATCATCACCCAATATGCCATCACGGCCAGTGCCACCAAAAATGATGTCACTGCCCCAACCACCGATGAGATCATCATCTTGGCCTTCGCCGTACAACACATCGTCACCAACTTGACCATAGACTTGATCATCACCCGACTCACCATGAATTTCATCGCTTGCGCCATTATCGCCATTATCATTTAATGCTGCAGAGTCATAGTCTGGACCGCCTTCTGTGTAGTCAATATGCTCTACAGCATGAGGGATGATTTTCAGACTTCCATACTTGGCACCTAATAAAGGGCTATTCGCATCAATGACACCAGAGTTATCATAATTAAAGGTTAAGAAACCTAACTCGGATTTCTGTATCCCTGCTGCAATTTCATTTTCTGTTAAATCGACTTTGTCATTAACGCCTACTAGTCGATAAATATTAGCATTATCACCAACAATTGTATCCGCATCACGCGCATGCCCTTCTTCAGTTACATCACCTTCACCATTACGTGCCAAATCTAAACCTGCACCACCAAAAATAAAATCTTCACCATCTGGGCGTAAAGATTCATCACCGGCTAAACCAAATAATGTTGAACTTCCACCAATAATGTCATCCTGGCCGAGGTTACCAAAGATAACATCATCACCGCCATTACCTTCGATATAGTCATCGCCGTCACTGTCTTTTTCAGTTGAAGCCTTAATGTCTAAATAACCATCTGCATTGCGACCCGCACTTACAAGGCTCATCAAGTTGTAATGATTGGCATCTTGAACAATGACTACCTGACCATTCAGAAACTGCCCCATAGAGTACCCATGCTCTATTTCAGTAATGACTGATCCCAAAATCATAGCCCCATCTCCCTGAAGCGTATCATCACCTAACTGACCAAAGATTAAATCATCTTCAGATCCACCGGCAATATAATCATCACCATGGCTTGGGCTATTATCAGTCTCATCAGAATTAGAATGGGCAAGTAACTGTACAACACGAGCCACTGCATCTGTTGGGTTCAATTGTGAGGCATCTGTTACCTGTACTAGACCATCAGTAAAGTTAGCGCTACTAATCGTTTCACCGTAGATAACGGTATTTTCTAACACCCGAATACGTTCACTCAATGAATCTGGGCGACGTTCGAAACGAGCATTGTCACCTACAACCAAGTCATTATCACTACCAGCATCGATGAAATCACCTTTATCGTAACCTTGAGCAACACCTGCTAATATTTGTTCGCCAGTAAGGAGTACAGCGCCATCTGCATTAAGCCAATCAGCAATTAAACTTAAGCTACCGTCATCTTCAATACCATGACCACCTAAAGCATGACCACCCGCAATATCATCATCGTCTTGGCCGCCTAAAATAGCATCAGAACCCTGACCACCGATCAGAATGTCTTCACCATCATTGCCTTCGATATAATCATCATCACCCAACAGGTCTCCATTGAAGTCAATGCATCCATGGTCTTCAACAAATTCAGCAGTACTAATCGAAGTAAAGTTAAAAGGAGGTTGTAATGCCATTAATGGTAAATCAAAACCTGTCTCAGGATTAATATTCCCTTCTAATCGGCCATGATCTCCAAAGATCAAATCGTTACCGGCATTACCAATAATACGGTCACGTCCACCACCACCCAATAGAATATCATTACCTTCACCACCAATGATTTCATCATCACCCGAGGCATAATCTGTTTGAATAAAATCGATAATGGCATAATCTTCTTCGTTAACATTCCCCGCTTCGTTTTTAGCATCTGGGTCAATAAAGATTAACGTGCCATCTATTGCGGTATCAGCATAACCAATTACTCCATTACCACCTAAAATCAAATCATTACCGCCATTAGCGTTAATAAAATCGCCGCCAGCACCGCCAAAAATAACATCATTATCTGATCCAGTTATGATTGTCTCGTGTCCACCCTCTTCACATCCTACAGACTGCATAAAGCCCAGCGTGAAATCATGCGCTGACCACAAAGGACTGAGTGAATCAGTAATAGCCGAGGTAAGTAGCGCACTATCACCCATCACAATATTAAGACCATTACCCGCAGTGATTTCATCACTGCCAACACCACCGATAACGATGTCATTCGCATCACCAGTAAAAATAGTGTCATCACCACCTAATGAGACACCATCACCAGCATGGTCAAAATCAGTAGACCAGATACGATCAATATCGTTAGCATCCCCATCTTGTACTACATAATCAATAAATCCATGGTCACCCAAGATGAGGTTTTTATTATCTAAAGCCGCTGCCGCAGTATCTGCAATTAAAATATCATTTTGCAGAACCGAGCCATAAGCAAAAATAGTATCATTACCATACCCGCCTAGAATAATATCCCGCCCTGTACCTGTAGTGATAATGTCATCACCACCCGCATCGTTAGTCAAACCCTCTTCGTCACGAGCCACAAATGTCTCTATAAGTCCTAAAGAAATAGGATGGCTGTCTAATCGATCGCCTACGGCTAAATCTATTCCGCCATTGTTTTTTGCTGAACGAATTCGGCCAATATCACCAAAGACAATATTGTTATCTCCTTGCCCTGCATCAATTACATCACTACCAAAGCCACCTAAAATAATATCGCTATCTGATCCGGCAGAAATGACATCATTACCACCAATACTGAAATCGGTACTTTCGATTAAATCTATATCACTCAGGTCTGTCGCATCGGCAATGATGTAATTAATAAAACCGAGATCACCCAAGACTACATTCTGACCTTCACCTGCATCAATAGTATCAGCACCATTACCACCCAAAATCTGGTCATTACCTTCATTACCTTCTATGGTGTCAT
>Ga0105351_1000785_pt1 | contig 14745 bp, 10 predicted proteins | sample EN4Hudsemesocosm_FD_83662 | JGI IMG/M metagenome (GOLD analysis project Ga0105351, IMG submission 83662) | Methane-oxidizing microbial communities from mesocosms in the Hudson Canyon - EN4B Hudson Canyon | ecosystem: Environmental > Aquatic > Marine > Cold seeps | place: Hudson Canyon... | reverse complement strand
TTCCATTTTGTTCCTGCTGCAATCAACACTTCTTCTGTATCAATATCTAGTCGTTTAAAAATTATTGCAAGTTCATTAATTAATGCAATATTGACATCTCGCTGAGTGTTTTCGATGACTTTTGCTGCTTCAGCAACTTTAATACTACTGGCCTTGTGGGTCCCCGCAGTAATAATACTTTTATAAAGTTGATCAACCTGCTCAGCAACAAGCTTTGTCGATCCTGAAGTAACTTTTAAAATATTGGTAACACGGTGCTCTTTATCGCCAGGGTTAATCCGTTCAGGACTATAACCAGCAAAGAAATCCTTATTAAAGGTTAAGCCAGAAACCTGCTCTAAAATAGGCACACACACTTCTTCTGTTGCACCTGGGTAGACCGTTGATTCATAGATGACAATATCATCTTGTTTAATAACTTTACCTAATAAGCTGCTGGCTTTTTCCAGTGGCGTCAGATCAGGTTGCTTATAATCATTAATTGGGGTTGGTACAGTGACAATGTAAACATTACAGGCTTTAATTTCATCAGCATTTGCTGTGTAGCTTAACTTATTAGCTTCAGCTAATTCTTCATCACTGACTTCCAGCGTATGGTCATGCCCTGAGTTTAATGCATCAATACGCGCCTGATTAATATCAAATCCAATGGTCTGATATTTTTTACCAAACTCAACAGCCAGAGGTAAACCAACATAACCCAAGCCAATCATGCCTATTTTAATATTATCTAAATCCATTAAAATGACTCCCAGATTCCACGTGCATCAATTATTACTTTTTCTTGTAACACAGACTGTTTTACCTGTTTAAAAATTGAATGATCCGTTAGCGTTACAACTATATTTGCCTGCTCCAGACTTTCTCCAATACTAACAAAGCTGACATTATCAGCCTGTAATTTGGCAGGGAGTTCTTTAATGTGAGGCTCCACAATCAGCACATCGCCTAAAGCTTCTTGAATGACTCTTTCAGCAATACCTACAGCCGGACTTTCTCTTAAATCATCAATATCCGCTTTAAATGCTAGCCCTAGCAAGGCTATTTTAGGCTTCTTAAATTCTTCAGCCACTTTACGAATTTTATTAATCACAAACTCAGGTTTGCTATCATTGACTTCTCTGGCGGTTCGAATCAAGCGGGCTTCATCTGGTGTAGAATCAACAATAAACCATGGATCAACAGCAATACAATGACCTCCAACCCCTGCACCAGGATTCAGGATATTAACTCGAGGGTGTCTGTTAGCTAATTGAATTAACTCCCACACATTAATATTCAATTTATCACAAATAATCGACAATTCATTTGCAAAAGCAATATTGACATCTCTAAATGAATTTTCTGTTAATTTGGCCATCTCCGCCGTGCGAGCATCAGTCACAATACAATTGGCTTTAACAAATATCTTATATAAAGTTTTCGCTTTTTCAGCACAATGAGGTGTTAAGCCACCAATCACTCTATCATTTGAAACAAGCTCTTGAATCACGTAACCAGGTAACACACGCTCTGGACAATGAGCAACCTGAATATCTGCTTGCTCACTCGCTTGATGAGGAAAACTTAAATCTGCTCTAATTTCACTCATCCATTGAGACATTTTTTCAGTTGTACCTACCGGAGAGGTCGATTCCAGAATAACTAAATCACCTTTCTTTAACACAACAGCAATCTTTTTTACTGCCAATTCTATAAAAGAAAGATCGGGTTTATACCCTTCTGAAAAGGGCGTAGGCACCGCAATCAAAAACACATCGGCTTCTTCTGGTTCTGTTGTCGCTCTTAATTTCCCAGTGGTTACCGCGCTTTGTACCAACATATCCAGATCAGGTTCGACGATATGAATTTTGCCTTGATTGATTGTATCAACAGCATGCTGAGAGACATCAACCCCAACAACATCGACCCCTCTTGAAGCAATAACCGCTGCCGTTGGCAGACCTATGTACCCCAAACCAATAACTGATACCTTGTTAAAAACTTTTTCATGCATGTTTAGCGACTCCATCTACAATTCTTTGGCTTGCTTTACCATCGCCATAAGGGTTATGAGCAAAACTCATCTTACGATACTCATCTTGATCATCTAACAGTAAAGATACATTATTTATGATTTTATTTTTATCAGCACCCACAAGCTTCACGGTCCCAGCCTCCACAGCCTCGGGTCGCTCAGTAGTGTCACGCATCACTAATACAGGCTTGGCTAAGGAAGGTGCTTCTTCCTGAACACCACCAGAGTCTGTCAGAATAATATGAGCAACGCTCATCAAATACACAAATGGCAGATAATCTTGTGGATCAATCAAATGCACATGCTCTATATCTTTCAGCAGTCTGTTAACAGGCTCTCGTACATGCGGATTTAGATGAACCGGATAAATGATTTGTATATCATCTCGTAAAGAAAGCTCTCTCAGGGCCTGACAAATATTTTCAAAACCATCCCCAAAACTTTCTCGCCTATGCCCAGTAACTAACACAATTTTTTTATCTGGATTGATAAAAGGGAAGCGACTGGCCAGTTCAGTTCTTAATTGGCTGTTATTTTCTATTGATTCTTGTACATGACACAAAGCATCTATAACGGTATTGCCTGTGACAATAATATTTTGCTCTGGAACGTGTTCCTGTAACAAATTATCACGCGCCCTGGTCGTTGGTGAAAAATGTAAATCAGTTAATGCACCCGTCAATTTTCGGTTTGCTTCCTCTGGCCACGGCGAATAAATATTATGTGTTCGCAACCCCGCTTCAACATGCCCAACAGGAATTTTTTGATAGTAGGCAGCTAAACTGGCAGCAAATGTTGTGGATGTATCGCCATGCACCAAAACCCTGTCCGGTGAAAAACCTTCTAAAACCGGCTCAAGCCCCGTCAATATTGCACAGGTAATTCCTGTTAATCCCTGATTTTGCTTCATAATATCTAAATCATACTCAGGTTTAATAGCAAATAATGCTAAGACCTGGTCTAACATATCTCTGTGTTGAGCCGTCACACACACTTTAGTTTCAAACCGCTCATCAATTTGAAAGGCTTTAACAACCGGCGCCATTTTTATAGCTTCTGGGCGGGTCCCGAAAACAATTAAAATTCTTTTTTTTATCATTAACTTTAAGATTTAATTAATTAGTTGTATTAACTTCTCAAGACTTGCATCCCAACTGAAGTTTTTCTCAACAAATTGACGATTATTTTCTGCAAATACATCAGCTTGACTGTTTTTTAACAATTCAAGTACTTGCCTGGAAAAATCATCAGGATTATCGAGTGTGTAAACATCTTCATCTGTTACATTAATTCCTTCTATCGCATGAGGCGTGACCACCACTTTTTTACCCATTGCCATTGCTTCTAATACTTTATTCTGGATTCCTCGAGCAATCAGTAAAGGTGCAACAACCACATGAGAGAAAAACAAATAAGGACGAATTTCTTCTACCCGACCCGTAACAAATATTCCTGGTTGATTGGCTAACTGCATCACTTCTTTTGTAGGTTTGGACCCCACAATATAAAATTGGGCATCAACACATTTCTGCTTTATTTTTGGAAACACTTCCTTTGCAAACCAGGTAACAGCATCAACATTAGCCCAATAATCCATGGCCCCAGTGAAGACAATAATATTATCTTTGCTATCGTAGGGCGTTTGGTACTTTTCATCGACATTAAAAAAATCGATATCAACACCATTATTTACAAACCCAATTTTTTTAGGGTCTACATCAACAATGTCTTTAAATAAGCTGGACTCTTCTTCTGAAACAAACAGATTCATCTTCGCCTGTTTAGCCACTTGAGAGTCAAATTTTAAAAGCTGTTTGGCCTCTCTTTTATACACCCAATTCATCGGCCATTTTGCCTTTTTAGAATATTGCAGCCATTTATCAGAGTCTACATCGACGAAATCAATAACAACTTCAAGATTCTGATGTTTTGTAACATATTGAGCCATAGCAGAAGAAAAAACGAAGATTTTTTCTATGTTATTTTCCGCAATCGTTTGATCAACCCATTGTTGAAATTGAGTGTTTTTATAATAAGGTATTGTTAATGGCTGATTTGATATCAAACCTGACAAACTTTTAATTTTAGCTACTGAAGGGGAGATATTGAGGAAAAGTGAACTAGCCGTTAATGCTTCTACTTTTTCGACATACCCCCAATCTTCGGGATCATCGATAAAAGCAGCCAGATGTACATGGTAATTTTTTACCAAGCCTTTAAGAAAGTTATATGAACGAATTTTATCCCCTTTATTAGGCGGATAAGGTATGCGATGGACGAGGAATAATAAATTTTTCATGTACTAATTAACTCTAAATTGTTCTTAATATTTTTATTTTTATAAAAAAACAAATGTAAAAGTATCAATAATAATAATTGGGAGAATAAATCTTTAAACCATACTTTTCCTAAGACACAGAACGCCCACGACCGATGGCATAATAAGCAATTCCTTTTTCCTCCAGAACATCTGGCTGATAAAGGTTTCGGCCATCAAAAATAACAGCGTCACTCAATTTTTCTTTTAAATAATCAAAATCAGGACTCCAAAAATTCTTCCACTCAGTCACTATCACTAAAGCATCGGCATTTTCCAGGGTTTCATCAACCGAATCTACCAATTGTAATCCCGCTTTATCACCATAAATGCGAGTAGCTTCTTCCTTGGCTTCTGGGTCAAAGGCTTGCACCTTTGCTCCAGCCTCAATTAAGGCTTCCAAGACAACCCGACTTGCTGCTTCACGCATATCATCAGTTTTTGGTTTAAATGCCAGGCCCCATAAAGCAAAAGTTTTGCCCTTAATATCACCCTGATAATGTTTGATTACTTTATTAAATAGCACTTGCTTTTGACGGTCATTGACATTTTCTACAGCGCTTAATAATGCGGCATCATAGCCAACTTCTTTCGCTGTTCTTTCTAAAGCTTTAACATCTTTAGGGAAACATGACCCTCCATAACCACAGCCAGGGTAAATATAAGAATAACCTATTCGACTATCTGAACCGATACCATTCCTAACTTTCTCTATATCTGCCCCTAACAGTTCGGCTAAATTAGATAATTCATTCATAAAACTGATTTTTGTTGCCAACATTGCATTGGCAGCATACTTGGTTAATTCGGCAGAGCGTATATCCATGGAAATAATACGTTCATAACTCCGATTAAACGGCGCATACAAAGCCTTTAATAGTTCTGTTGTTCTTGGGTTATCCGTGCCAATAACAATACGATCAGGCTTCATAAAATCATCAATTGCCGCACCTTCTTTTAAGAATTCAGGATTTGACACAACATCAAATTCTCTACTCTCTGCTCTTGCCAGCAAGACTTTATTTAAAGTTGCTTTTACTTTATCGGCTGTACCAACCGGCACTGTTGATTTATTAATAACGACACGATAATCATTCATATGAGTAGCAATCGTTTCAGCGACCTGTAAAACATATTTTAAATCAGCTGAGCCATCTTCATCAGGAGGCGTTCCTACAGCAATAAACTGAAATGTGCCATGCTCAACAGCTAATTTTGCATCCGTGGTAAAACGGAGTCTCCCGGCCGCCTGATTTTCCTTAACCATTGCCTCTAACCCAGGCTCATAAATAGGAATAATGCCGTCTACTAAACCATCTATCTTTTTCTGATCAACATCAATACAAACAACTTCATTTCCAACTTCCGCTAAACAAACACCTGTCACTAATCCAACATACCCTGAACCAAATATTGTTACTTTCATTTATTAATTTCCTTGTGGATATTTAATTATATTTTTAACGAAACCTGAACCTTTAATCAACACTTATTTCCATACTTAGATTTCTATTCTAACACCAAAAAATCATCTATTTTTTACAAAGAACATAAAACAATTTAGAATCAAAGCCATGAAGCATAAGCCCGTATTCTATTTTATATTTATTTTTGTATTTAGTTGCCTAGCCATAAATAGTATTTCATTTTCGGCATTTGCAGCCTCTGTTATCACAAAAAATGAAATTCCACTCGCTTATTCACCAACTGAAAACAATTTTAATAAAAGAGGTTTTCAGCCTGGGCATTCAACTTATAAAAAAATCTATTCCTACAGCACCTCAGACTTTATCGACTCAACAGCCATCCCACCTTACTCTACTTTTTCAGAAAATAGACCCGCCAGTAACGAGGCTACCCCTCTTTTATCCAGGCATTTAATTAACAAAGGAAAAAGTTTTCTTGCAGAGAATGAAGACAATAGTTTTGTACAAGACTCTTTAGATATCTTTTATCAAACCAAACAGTTTTTAAACGAAACTGACCTTAAACTACATAATTTAACTCAGAATGCCTTAACTTCATTAAAGTTAGAACACATTATTCAAAAAAACAAGTCTTCCTCCTTTAGAAACAACAATTTATCGACAATAGCTTATCAAAAACAGTATAAAAACAATCAATTACACAGCAACAATGAGGAAACATTTGTTTTAGATTTTTTAAGAAAAGTTTTTAATCTTCAAAATTTGTTTTACTTCATCGGAGTAAGCATTATATTTTTTACTTTAATTGCTATTATTAAATATACTCAGCTCAAAAAACAAAGAAAACAAAAATATCGCAATAGACGACATAGGCATAAACGCAGCTACAGCCCCTAATCCCATAAAAATAAGTTATACTCGGCAAACACCTATAACCAATATTATGATGATTAATTCGTGAAAATGTTTTCACAACTGGCCTCTAATCAGCGGGATATTTGGCATGACCAACACGCCCATCCTAAAAGCCCCCTCTATAATATTGGTGGAACCCTTATCATTTCAGGTAAGGTTAATTACAAATGTCTTAATAAAGCAATTCAACATCTGATTAATGAAAATGATGCCTTTCGAATTACAATAAATAACCGGCTTCCAACAAAACAAAGATTACTTAAACAAATCCATTTCGATCTAGAGTTCATTGATTTCTCTAATGATACAAAACCTGAAGACAAGGCTCTACAATGGTTAAATCATTGCTTTCAACAACCATTCAGTTTCCACAAAAATAATTTACTCTGGCATTTTGCCCTCATAAAAGAAAGTGAAAGTCGCTATTATTTAATGACAAAATACCATCACCTGATTGCTGATGGCTGGAGTACAACAGTTGTTATTGCTCGCTTAGCAGAAATCTACAATGCCTTTCTAAACAAACAACCCATCAAACAAAAATCACCCCATCGTTATTTTGATTTTATAAAACAAGAACAAGAATACCTTCGCTCCTCCTCCTATAAAATAGACCATAGATATTGGGAAAAAACGCTCCCTACTACACCAGAACCTCTTATTTCTCGTCGCTACGCATTATCGAGTAAAACATTATTACCGAAAGCAAACAGCTATCAGATAACACTCAGCCGCTCACTATTAAATTCAATAGACCAGCTTTCGTCTACTAATAAAAGCACCCGCTATCAAACCATACTTTCCTCTTTAGCTATCTATTTCTCACGAATCTACCAACGTAAAGAAATCATTATCGGTGTACCCAGCTTAAATCGTAAAGGTGCGAGATTTAAAGATACTTTTGGTATGTTTATCAGTTTATCTCCTCTTGTCATTAATATAGAGAAAACAGAAAATGCTTCTCAGATTATAAAAAAGAGTAAAGCACGCTTAAGAGAACTTTATAGGCATCAACGCTATCCTCTCAATGATATCTGTAAACGATTAAAATTATTAAATCATGGCCGAGACACTTTATTTGATATTGTTTTGTCTTATGAAAAACATCAATATTCATCCACATATGGCACCGCGACTATTCGCGCCAAACAACAGTTTAGTGGTGTCGCACGCTATCCACTGGCTGTAACAATATGTGATTTCAGTGATAATGATGATATAACAGTTTTCTTTGAAGGTGCTGAAAACTGTTTTACAACAGAAGATTTACAGTTTTTTGCTGATCGATTCCTTTCTATCTTGCAACAAATCTGTATTACCCCAGAAAGTCCCATCAATGAAATAGACCTTCTGACTACACAAGACAAACAAATCATTTTTGAACAATTTAATCAAAAGAGAAAACAGCAAACTACTTACACCTCGGTTATTCAGTTATTTCAACAGCAAGTAAAAAAACAGCCCTCAAAAACTGCAATAGAATATAAAAACAAAAAACTAAACTATCATCAGCTAGATACATTAAGCACTCAACTGGCTCAACTTTTACTTAATAAAGGGGTACAAACGAATGACATTATCGCCATTTGCCTACCACAATGCCCTGAAATAATAATTAGCATATTTGCTATTTTAAAAGCATCTGCTGCTTATTTGGTTATCTCAGCAGATAGTCCCGATGCTCGCATTAAAAATATATTAAAACAAAGTCAAAGTGGTCTTTTACTAAGCAACAATAGCTATCAGGAACGTTTAACAAATCTACATGATCAGCTAGTTTGTGTTGATGACTATCAATCATATCCAGCTTCCAAAATCGAACAACCAAACACTATTGATATAAAAGCTAAAAACCTGGCTTATATTATTTTTACCTCGGGTTCGAATGGACAGCCAAAAGGCGTATTGGTTGATCATCAAGCGCTTTCTTCACGTATACATTGGCTACAATCATTTTTTAAACTCACATCAAAGGATCGTATGGGACAAACCATACACTATAACTTTGACCCTTCAATCATTGAAATTTTTCTCAGCCTAACTCAAGGTGCAAGCCTTATTCTTAGGCCGGAAGACAGCCACATATCCGAAGGTTTTGCTCAATTTGTTATTGATAAACAAATTTCATCTTTAGCCCTGGTTCCCTCCTCCGCTCGCCTACTTCTACAAGGGTTAGAAGCATCTCAAAAAACCAATTTAAGAATAGCCTGTTGTGGTGGAGAGCGCCTGTCTTCGGCTTTAGCCCAACAATTTCAACAAAAAACCAAAGCAACATTATTCAATGTCTATGGACCGACAGAAGCAACTATTGCTGCCAGCGCATGGGAATATACAGCAAGCTTCTCTGGAAAAATGTTACCTATCGGCCTACCAGCAGAAAATACCTCTATCTATATCCTGGATAACGATTTAAACAATCTGCCAGTCAATGTCGAAGGTGAAATTTTCATTGCAGGCAACACGCTGGCTCAGGGATATATCAATCACCCCGAACTTCAAAATCAAGTTTTCTTAACAGGAAATGACAACCAGTCCCAACTTTATCGAACGGGTGATAAGGGCTATGTTGGCTACGATGGCTTACTTTATTTTTCGGGACGTATTGATCGACAAATTAAAATCAGTGGCTATCGTATTGAACCTGGTGAAATTGAGTCCGTACTGCAAAGTCATCATGCAGTTGATCAAGCAGTCGTTAATTTCAACACTAAAAATAACCACACAAGTATCTACGCACACATAGAAACAAAAGAACAAAATACCGAGGTATTAGTTGATGAACTCTCCTTACTATTACGGCAGCAGTTACCCAACTATATGCAACCTAAAAGTATCATTCCATCAACAAGCATTAAAACAACTGAAACGGGAAAAATTGATTACACACAATTACCTATTCCCAGCTCCAAAGCCACCAAAAATAGAAAAGCCCCCCCTTACACACTATTAGAAAGGCAACTACACAGACAATGGGAAAAAGTACTTCCTTATACAAAAATTGGACTTGATGAAAATTTTTTCGAACTAGGGGGGGACTCTATCAGCGCCATTAGCTTAATGATAGCGATAGAAAAACTGACAAAAACACGTTACCCTTTATCTTTTTTATTAAATTATCCAACCATTGCCGAGCAAGCAAATCAACTGGAAATAACCAACTTAAACCCTGATCAAAGGGTACTACTTACACTAAGTAATCACCCCAGAGCTCCAACTCTTTTTATTGCCGCTTCTGGTCATGGCGATTTCATGCGATTATCAAATTTGGCTAATACACTAGGTGTGACTTGCAGTACCTACTTGTTACAACCACCTAATACTCACAAAATACTGTCCATTCATGAAATTGCTCATTATTATGCTGACAGTATCATTCAACATGGCAATACGCCCTATTATCTTTCGGGGTTTTCAATCGGGGGCATTACTGCATTAGAAACAGCAAAAATATTAATCAAAAAAGGCCATTCACCTAAAGGGCTTATTTTATTTGACTCAATTTATCCAAGATGGCCATTGCAATCACCGACCCTTTTTAAATTAATCAAATCAACAGTTAAAACATTTCAGTTAAACAAAATGATACTTAACAATCGAAAATTAGGTGCCATGTTAAGTGACCAAGGCATGCAATCCCAGCTTCAAGCCCTGCCAAACCATACTATTCAAGGTATAGAGATACCTGTGGATCTTATTTTAACCAAGCGTATGTGGATGTTTCACCCTTTAATATTCTCAACCTGGAAAAGACTATTTAAAAAACATTTGTCTCATCATTCTGTCAGTGGCTTACACGGTGAAATGTTTCAACATCCTCATTGTCAAAAATTAGCCAGCATTATTAAAAAAATAATTCACAATTAAATTGCCGAAGACAAGTTAATGATTGTTCCAAAGGTTTTCACAGCTTATCACCTTCTCCAAAGGAAGAAAGCTGGAATGAGGAAGAAACAGGATGCAAGAGCTTATAGATCATGCAACACGAAACCCCAGATAAATTTTATCTTGGGGGTTCACTTTAGCGTCAATCAGCAGTCTATGCTTCTTCAGCCAGCACAAATACCTTCATGAGGAAGGATTTCATGCAGCACGGTATAACGATGAGCAAGTAAAGCATCATGGAAAAGTTTCCAGTTGCTATCCAGAAAACGATCATCCTCTGGAAACTTATAAGTCACTTGATATTCAATATTCATACTCTCTGGAACAATCCCTGCCATTTGTTTTTTAAAATAATTGATAGTATCTTTAAGAAAGATACCACTGCGGTAGGTTTTTTTATGCATCAAGACTTCATTTCTCCATTCATCTAACTCATGGTGATGAGACTGATACCCCAGAGTACCAGCAGAACCATCACTGTTTTTTTCATCCGTAAAATAATCACTGTTAATTTTTTCTACCCATTGCTGATGTCTTTTAAGGGAATCCTCATCCGTAAATTCTTTAAAAAGAGTTTGTATTTTTTGACGTTGAGCTTGAGGAATTTTCCCCGAATTCACCAAATCAACCTCTTTATTATCGTTTTTAAAAGCAAGCATTGCTTTATACATATGATCCGCAGCATCTAAAAAGATCTCGGTATTGTTGCGTACAATAAAACCATCGTTATCTCGATCTAAATATTCTTCAGAAAAAGGCATATATTTTTCAATTTTTTTATAACCCCATTCTAGAAAAGGTAAGTCAGGATAACTCAAAGCCGAACCATGCCCCAAAGGAAAACTTTCACCAAGAAACTTAGCCGCAATAGGATCAATCACTGCAGAGGAAAATTTTTTCCAGGCTAATTGCAATGAATTTAAATGCTCATCATTCAATCCTTGATATTGTTTTACTCGTTTATCATTTTCTGGATTTCCACTTCTAATATCTGTAAAAGCATTCATTTCATGCATTATCCCCGCAAAATCCTGATGCGCCCAGGTATCGGCATAAACATGCATAGTAATTCCCAAGCGACACAACGCTTTAATATACTGACGTTTATGGATGCTTGCAGTTGTTTCTGATGCTGGGGAAATATTTATTTTTTCCTCAATACATCGTCGAACCATCTCTTGAGCAACGGGACTATTAGGGCGACAAATTAAGCGCGGAAAAAATGGATTGTGTTGCCTGGATTTCGAAGTTAAATCTTTCTTTTTCTTTGGGCTTTGATCGTTACTTGGTAAAAAATGAAAAGGCACCCATACCCGTCTATTGGCTAACTCCTTAGAGTTTCTATAATCCAGCATTTTATGCGCAGAACTAATACGGCTATAAGTGGGCCCTAATTCAGGCTTACTATCTTCTATTGAATTTGTATAAAAATGTACCAGCCCAGAATCAGTTGCATCGTCTACATATTGAGCGCAATGAGCAATAATGTCAGCCTCTTCTTTGGAAAAATCAGCTAACCGGGCAATAACATAAGTTACCGTATGGTGAAAATCTATTTGCATGACACACCTCTTTTTCTTGTTGTTATTATTAATTGGTTTTTGAAGGAGTACCCCCCAATATCATTAACTTAAATGGCTATGAACTAACCCCAGCATATTTCCGTTCTGTCGTTCAAAACTCGGAGAGCCCCCTTGTGTAACCAGATGACAGCATCTGACCGCCTAGGATGGCGGAAATACAGTGATTACAAGGAGCTTTTATCTGCTCTGCTTCCAACAGCCTTGAAAAACAGAATGGAAATAACTTTAGAAAATGAGCAAGTTGTTTTTTGTTCATAGTCGTATTAAATTAAGCGATTTAAAGCAAATATTTTGCTCTTAAACCCTCTTCTGCTGGAGTGGGGTTGGGATTAGAGAAATCAAAACAAACTCTTTTCGTATCAACTTACAAAATATTGGGTAAAAACCACAAAAAAAGTCAGTTTAGCCACTAGCTAATTTTTATTAATTATGCGCCCTTTCCTGGCTAACATCCATTATTTCCTATTTTATCTTGATAAATTAAGCTATAGAGCTTAGTGGGTACTTTGCATTCCAACCCTATACTGCCGATGCTCTTTTCAATAAATAAATCTACCACTGTTGCAGGTTATTTCTAGTAATTAATAAAAATTTGATCTATTATTAATTAAAAATAAATATCTATTTTATTTATATTTCTAAATGTTAGGAGAACTATCTAATGACTTTTATCAGCTTACTAGTTATATATGTTTTTTTCTCATCATCTATAACACTTCTATTTTCCTGCTCATGTGGACTCTCTGAACCACTAAAGGACAGAAGAAAAATAGATAGAAGAAAAAGCAGCAGAGAAAGTTGTCCTGATAGAAGAGTTTCACATGAATATCATAAACAACAAACTATTAGTCAACCAGTTTATTAAGCACCCCAACAGCAAAGAATAAAGGACAGTTATTTAAGTTAAATTACTTGTTAATAACAATAGCTTATTTTATTTTACCAAGCCCATTTAACATTATTATATACTGATACGTCCTTGTAGTACTTTTCAACCTTCTACCGTAATATCTCATGTAACACGGCATTATCAGTAATATAAAAATGACTGAGTGCAAATACAGCCCACTTGAAAATAATATTAAAGAGATAAGCGGTAAAATAACGACCAAGCTACGAAAAAACTTAGAATCCGCAACAAGTCTATTAATTTCTGCCATCGCATCAGGGTAATGAGTTGTCAAGAATGATATTGACCACTGGTAAGTATTGACTGATTCTATCTCTTCTTTTTTAAGAAGTTTATTCTTTATGTTAGACGCACATTGGTATGCAGATTCATTTGTGTAAGGAAATTTTTTCTTCCTATGAAAATCATATAAAGTATCGAGCCTTGCCCCTACCATAAAAATTATATGCCCCAGTAGATAGGAGGCAAATAAAAAAGCAACCCAACTTTGCGTCCCTTTAAAGCTAGCAACTTCGGTAAAGAAAGATTGATATTCAATAAATAAAATAAACGTTAACACGCCTCCAGGTAGAAATATAGCGAATAAATCAATTATCCCTACGAAGAAATCACTTGGTTTGGCCATAATATTTAATCTCCTTCTCACCTAACGAGTCAGTTAAAAATTCCGGAAAACACAGTCAAATTTGACTGTTGGTGAACTCTTAGAGGTAAAACAGCCAAAACCCAATGCGTGAACAAGGGAATTGTTCACGATGGTAATAATGGGTGTTCATGATCATCGGAATACGCACTGATTATCTGATTGTTAAAATACAAATATTTCTTGAAGCGAACCACATAATTTGACTTGAGTATCCGCATCAAGAATACCTAACTTCTTTACTAAGCGTATTTTATCAACCGCTCGAATTTGGTCTAGCAATATTAATCCCTTTTTGCCTTTAAAGTCACATTCAACTCGACAAGGGAAATCAAATCCCTTACTTGTCATTGGAGCAACAAGCACTGTAGATAATGCAGACATCTCATTGGGAGAAATAATAACACAAGGGCGAGTTTTATTAATTTCTTTACCCTGTGTTGGATTAAGACTGACAAGCCATATTTCAAACCGACGAATACTGGGAACTACCATTCTAATTCATCTTCATTTGTTAATTCAGCATCAAGCCATTCACTATCATTTAACTCTTCTCCATGAGCGACAAGTATAGTATTAATGGACTTAGCCCAACCCTTTCTGGCTTCCTGAATAGGAACAATAAAAAGACCACCATTAAGCACTTCAAATTTAAGCTCTTTCCCTTCCAGTTTAGCTTGTTCTATAAGTGGCTTAGGTATTCTAACGCCTTGAGAGTTACCAATTCTAACTAAATGAGCCATAAGAAATCCAATTACAAAACAAAAAGTAACTATAATGTAATTACTTTTTTATTGCAAGAAATTATCTCTTTTGTAATTGTATTTAAATTTGCAAAAGAAAGCACAAAAAGGCAAAAAGGTGTCACAAAAAGGTGTCATGTCACAAAAAGGTGTCAGGTCTTGCCTTTTGACTTTCTTTGCTTCGCAATGATTCGGCTCACTCTCGAATAATGCAAATGATAGTAATCTCCTATCTCTTTCATACTATACCCTCCACTAGCATAGGCTAATTTTATTGCTTCATTTCTTGTCTCTGATTTTTCTGCATA
>Ga0105351_1000779_pt1 | contig 14836 bp, 16 predicted proteins | sample EN4Hudsemesocosm_FD_83662 | JGI IMG/M metagenome (GOLD analysis project Ga0105351, IMG submission 83662) | Methane-oxidizing microbial communities from mesocosms in the Hudson Canyon - EN4B Hudson Canyon | ecosystem: Environmental > Aquatic > Marine > Cold seeps | place: Hudson Canyon... | reverse complement strand
TCTATGACTAGATGTTTTTTTTCATACAAATACTATTTTCAAGATTTTCGTATGGCCCATAGTTTTTAATAATTTTATAGTTACATTTTGTGTAAAGGCCAACTGCCTCAGGTTGTCCTTTTCCTGTTTCTAAGATTGCGTGGGAATAACCTAACTTTTTTGCCCAACGTTCCAGTTCTTTAAGCAGTAAAATAGAGAAACCTTTTCCTCTATGGTTTTCATGAACATACATTCTTTTTATCTCAATTGTATTTTTATCTATTTTTTTAAAACAGCCACATGCTATTGGTTTATCATTAATATATCCAACAACGACGGTTTGTATTGGTATAATTTTATTGTGTTCGTTATAAAGTGCATCTTGGGTTTTATACCTTTGATGTAAATCAGAATCCAGTTTAGCAGTAAGAGCCAAAAAATCGCTGTTTGAATTATTGGTGCGAAGCAGGTTTATTGTTTTTTTTTCTTCTTTATTTGACATTACAATATCTTTGATAACCAACATAAACAAGGAGAGTACGCACAAACCTGAAGCCATGATAGAGGTACTTGCTGAAATATAATCTAACTGACCTAACCCCATAAAAGTTAAAAGAAAAAGTACTAAGATAAGTGTTAATATTGTGGTGCTTTTATGTTTCATTTTTATCCAATTTTTTATTTAATTATACCTGAGATATAAATAATAAATAAAAAGTATTGTATAAAAAATAATCAATTAATCCAGATACAAAATTTAAAATGTATCTATTGTTCTCTTTGGAATTATTTTATTATTTCTTTTATCATAAATACAGACCATTGCATTGTTTTTTGTTATAATTATTATTAATGACATCACGCATTTTTGTTGAGTGATATTAAATTATGGATTAAATATGAAAACATTATATATTATGAGACACCCACAAAAAGATGAAGAAAGTTCCTCAGATGATTTTTTTCTTAAATTAACTTCAAAAGGTGAGAATGACGCTTTAAGTATTGCGAAACAATTATTACAAAAAGGGGTTAAACCTGATTTAATTGTATCAAGTCCTTCTCTAAGAACAGAAACTACCTCAATGATCCTTGCCAATGAATTAAATTTAAATAAAAATATACTATATAATGAAGCTTTTTATGAAGGTTATTTAGATGAAGCCATTGAATCTATAAACTTTACGTTTCACACAATTGATACGCTTATTTTAGTAGGACACAATCCCCTTTTGTCTAATTTTGCAGGCCATTTTGTACGTTTAAAGAATAAAATGGATATAGGGGAAGTTATACAAATTGAGTTTGATACATCAAGTTGGATTGACATTGACTCAAGTAATGCAAGATTAGTTCAGATACTGCATCCTTAATTGTTTTTTTGAAGGATAGGTTTTATTCTGTTAATTAGACATAATCAGATACAACATTAGCAAGAACACCGATATATAATTATCTTTTTACTCTGAAAATCACTTTCAACTTTTTTATATCTTGAGGAATTATGATATTCATAATATTATAAAATTATTAATCTAGAGCCAGAAGATATAATAAATAATTTTATAAATCACCTTGTTATGGGAAGTTCATCTATATAAATTAATAAAATAATGTTAATATGTGACTTTTTTATCACAATGTTTAGATATAATTAAAGTGAAGCTTTTTTTATGGAAAGGAATGAAATGAATCTTAAACTACTGTTTATATTAAGTGTACTAGTTTTACTTGTAAATGCAGAACATCTCTCTCAGGGAATACCATACGGTTATAAAATTGAAAATGTTAGTGAAAAAGATAATACTAAAATTATAGAAATGATTCCAAAAAATGAAAAAATTGATAACTGGACTGAAAAAATTAAAACAACTATTATTTACAATAATATTGAAGAAAGTCCAGTGGAATTTTACTCTTTAATTGCGTCACAATGGGAAAAAATCTGTAAGAGTTCAAAAAGTCTACTTTTAAAGACTGGAAAGCAAAGTGGATATGATTTTGCTTTATGGATGGTAACATGCCCTCAAAAGTTAAGCCTCAGTGAAGCAGAATTCTCTTGGTATAAGGCTATTAAAGGGCATAATAGCTTCTATTTTACACAAAAGTCATGGAGAATTGAGCCTACTAATCAAGAAGTACTCTATTGGACACAATATTTATCCAAACTAAATGTACATAATAAAAAAGAGCATAAAAATAATCACTCTAGCAGTATAAAATAGAGTAATCTAATTTCTTCTTTGTGTTTTTATGAAAGAAGTTGTATAAAAAATCTCTTTTAAGAAAACAATCAAAGATAAAATCAAAGAGATCATGGCTAGTATAAATAATACTGAAATGAAAGTTGAACCATCGAATTTAAGCATTGCACTTAAAAACATGGTGACAATAACTAATGCAACAAGTAGCCCAGTTGTAGTGCAAAAAAATATGGCAAGATTTGTATTTTCCATTCTCATGGCTAAAAAGCTACGACGTCTTTTTATTTGGTCGTTTTCAACATATTCTTTAATATTTAATTTTTTGCTTTCTTCCACTTTGTCTAGTCTTTCTACTTTATCAATAATTCTAGCAAGCCTACCTGTGAATACATTAAGTAAACCAGCAACACCTGCGAGCAAAAAAACGGGTGCAACGGAGAGTTGTATAAGTTGTGAAACGGTATTTACTAGATTTGTGTTTAGTGTTGTAATCATATTTTCCCTTAAAACTCTAACGATTATTTTATAAGTTTTTTAAGTTCTTCATTTTGTCTTAATTTTTTACTTGCAAGGTATAACGCTTTGCCATTATCACTTTGGCATGCTACTTTCACTACATCAAAATCATTTCGCAATTCTTCGCTTGAATATTGTAATGCTAAACCTTTGTTTTGAACAGCAAGCGTAACAACTTCTTTATTATTTTGTAACTCTTTTGTTGAGTACTGTAAAGCTGCACCATGTTTACTCACGGCAGTTTTTACAAGAGGTATATTGTTTTTTAGCCGATTACTTGCAAACTCTAAGGCATGACCCGTATTTTGTATCGCTTGTGTGACAATATTAAGGTCATCTCTTAGTTTACTACTTGCATATTTTAATGCTAACCCATCTTTTTGAACAGCAAGAGTTACCACTTTTGCATTTTCTCTCATTCCTAAATCAACAGATTCAAATGTTTCACAACCACAATCAAATAGCTGTAATACAACATCTTCATCCCCAAAAAACTTTTTATCCATAAAGTTTTTAGAAAAACAATTTGACTTAAGTGCAATAAGTACTATATCTTTGTCATTCTTTAAATCTTTGCTTGCCCATTTAAGCGAATAACCATTTTGTGTAACTGCTTGGGTTACAACCTCTTTGTCATTTTGTAGTGCCTTGGTTGTTTTCTCTAATGATTTCCCATCTTTTTTTAAAACGTTAAGAAGGTCACTTTTATTTTTGATACGTTTTCCTGCAATATTAGATAAAATTTTTTTTAACATAAATATCCTATTTTTTTTATAATTATAATAATTTTTTTAATAAACGCAGTTAGAATTTATTTTTATTTTTAAATGTAAGTTTTTTTTAAGAATCTGATTATATTATGGGTGCAGGTCTTTTCTCATTTGTAAGAATTCTAAAGTATACATTTTAATTACGTTATTTTTTTCTTCACTTGGAATATTTGCATCTGCAAAAATTGATTGTTTAATTAGTTCTTTGAGTTGTTCTTCATTTTTATCAACAGTATCTATAATATTTAATAAACTCATATGAAGTTTTTTATCTATTCTTTTATTCATATTTCTTAGCCTTTTCTAAATATATAATTAAATGTTATCATAAGCAGTTGTATAAGTCAAACAAGATATGATAAATTTATAATTAATTTTTCTTTTAAGGGAATAGATGAAACCAATATTAATAGTAGAATCAGATAAAATTGTGGCAAATACCTTACATAATCTTATTAAAGAGAAAATGGGGCATGAATGTATAATTGCAAATGATACAAAAGAAACAATCACTTTATTAAAAAAATATAATGGAGCTTTTGAACTTATTATTTTAGATCCAACATTACATACTTCATCAGATGTAAGTTTAGTTGATCCTATTTTGAAATTACATGTACCTACGATTATATTTACATCTAATACGGATGATGAAGAGAAATATAGACAAAAACATATTGCAGACTACATTGTTAAAACTGGTCCTTTTTCTATTTATCATGCACTAAATGTTGCTGAACAAATTATTCGTAACAAACATATAAATGTGTTAGTTGTTGATTCGTGCGAAGAAGATTCAGCAAATCTTAAAAAACTGCTTGGCACACATAAGTTAAATGTTGTAACAGCAACTAATGGGGAAACTGCATTAGAGATTATTGAAAAAATTCCAAACTTTCATTTGGTAATAACTGACTTCAAACTGCCAAAATTAAGCGGTATAAAACTAATAAGAGCTTTGCGAGAAAAATATAATCGAAATAAAATGGCAATTATTGTTGTTACAAATGAACATGAAAAATATATTCCACCAAAATGTTTTAAGTCAGGTGCAAACGATTTTATTTATAAGGGATATGATAGAGAAGAGTTTTACGCAAGGCTGAATGTACATTTAGAGATGATAAGTTTATTTGATACGATAAAAACAGAATCACTTCAAAAAGCAAACAGAGAAAAGATGCTTTTAGAAGATAATAAAATGGATATGATAGGAGAGTTATTATACAACATTTCTCATCACTGGAGACAGCCATTGATGTCAATTAGTACAACAATAGGCTCACTTCGTGTATTAAAAGAATATGGCACATCTGACTTAGATAAAGAGCTACATTCTCTTGATACTGTAACTGATTTAACACAAGAAATGTCAAATACTATTGAAATGTTTAAAGACTTTTTTTCCTTCAACAAAGAGAAAGAAGAGTTTTCTATTGTTCAAACGATGAATGAATATGCAAACTTAATTAATACAGCGCTAGAAGAACAATCAATCAAACTTATTGTTCAAGGGGATGACTCAATTGTATATGAAGTTAACAAAGAGAATTTTATACAAGCCATGATAAACAATATTAATAATGCAAAAGAGGCCGTATCAAAAAATGATAATCCAGAAAAAATTATATTGTTAAGTGTGGTTGAGAATTCAAAAAATGGAATAGAAATTAACATTTCTGACAGTGGGGGTGGAGTTCCTGAAGAAATCACGCAAAAAATATTTGAACCTTATTTTTCTACTAAAGAAGATAGAAATGGCACTGGACTTGGATTGTTTATAGCAAGAAAATATATAGTTAATGAGTTCAATGGAACAATTGGTATAGAAAACAAAAAGTTTGAGTATGATAACAAGAGTTATTTTGGAGCAAATTTTAAAATAAATCTTCCTACTACTTAAATTTATTTTTGGCTATTAAGTTATTCGTATAATACAGTCATAAATAATATGAATATAGTTTGTATATGAAATAATCTTAAAAAATTTACATTTTAAACAAAGGAGATACCTCCTTGTTTATTTCTTTATGAACCAATAACAAAGGCCACTTGAAGTACATCTTTGAACAGCATCATCTTCAACTTGAGAATCTTTCCACTTTTTAGTTGTTTCTATACAGTCATTCTTTGACATATATTTTACAACAGACATTCCTCCAACTTCCAGTATAAGTTTAAAGTTTTCCAAGTCTGCTTTGTTTTTACACCCGTAATACTCTTTCCCAAACCCAAGAGTAGCTAAAAGAGCCAATAAAATTAATTTTTTCATTTTTCACCTTTATAATAGTTTTTATATCAAAATAATAAGCAGTATCTTATCTCTAAAATCTTTAATTTAAGATAAGAAAATGCCAAGTATTTTGCAAAAATGTTCTCTATTTGCCATGAGGTAATGGTTTATAGTAATTATGCTTTTTTATGCTTTTATTTCTTTTGTAAATTTAAGATATATTATTAAAAGACCACTTTTTTGCCACAATATAAATATATAATTTTCTTATAAAAAGGTTATATGCGAACTAACCTGTGAGATAAAAGTAATTTTGCGAATTTTATTTTTTTTCTCAAATATAATTTAAAAAAAGGGGCTTTTTAAGGAGTCCCTTTTTTATTATTTACTTATTTTTTAAATATTTTTTCAATCTTTTCTAACTGCACTACTGGTGGATTTGGAAGAAGAGGATAAGCTTTCCTAACGGCATTGGTTACCCATTGTGGGTAAATTCTAAAATTAAGTTTTACAATTGCTTTTAAAGGGTAGCTCAACTTTTGTGATGTATTAATATCATATGTTTCCACTCTTCTTTTTTTAGCTGGAATTCTTGTATCGCTAATAAGGGTTTTATATTTCCAAAATAAAAGTCCTACTGGTTTTCCATTCTCATCACCAAATACTTTCATAAATGGTCTGGCATCTTTATCTAAATCGCCATCTTCTTTTAACTTCCCACTTGAGAATACAATTTTTCCATTTGCATCTTTTACGGTAATATCTAACCATAACTCTCTGAAATCTGCAACTCCTGTAGGTAAATGATGTCCTGCACCCACATTTTTAACTCCCACATGAACTTGATTGTTTTTAATAGTTACATCCAGTTTTGCAGATGTTCTTAACAGTTGTAAGGTTTGATCTTCATGTTTTTTACTTTTAAGTCCAGATAAAAAATGGTTTGATCCGGCAAAATAGTGTACCTTGACATCTTTTTTAACTTTTCCACCTAAGGTTGAGGTTCCTTTTAAGGGTGAAAATTCTCCATTTTCTAAATTTGTCATATGACAGTCTATACAGGTTTTATTTTTACTTTTATCTGTTGGGTTATTGTACGGAGACTTTTTCCATTCTTGATAAGTAGCAACTATTTTTTTACCTGTTGTTGGAGATGTTTCATCATGACAAGACGCGCAGTATTCACTTTTTTTATAAAGCTTATTTGAATAACTTTGTTTATGAACTTCAGGTTTTGCATTAATAAATTTTTCTCCCAAATACTGGCTAATACCTGCATCACTGTCTTCAAAAGGATATTTTTTTTGATTATTTAAATCAAGAGTATAAGAAGCATTTCCTGTACTTTTAGCGTCTGTTATTCTATGACAAGTAAGACAAGAGACTCCTTCTTCAAGGCGTGAGTTTCCGTGTTTCTCAAAATTCTCAATAAGAGTTTTAGCCCCTTTTTCATAAAGAGTATTAGATAGAAAATTTCCATTTGTCATTGGATGAGATGTTTTAGTGAGTCCTGTTGTTAATGCACTTGGATTATGACATCCCATACACCATTTCCTAAAATCTTCTCCTTCAACTTCAGCTGCTATTCCCTCCATTACCATATAGTATGGATTTGAGTCTACTAAATTTTTATGATTGGAGTCAGCCCATTGGTTGAAAATTTCGTTGTGGCATGATTTACATTTTGTAGAATTTGTCCAATCTTCATTATGATAGGCTGTGACATTATCTTCAAATTTTAGTGATGTTAGGTTTCCAATATCGCTAAATGCAGATGTTGGATTAATTGTACTTAAAAATAATACTGCTAAAAACACTCCAACAAACGACATTTCAGGTCTTTTTCTGATATGAAGTACAAATAAAACCATTAATAAAAATGATCCATAAAGATGTATATAAAAAGAAAGGTTTCCTATTCCATCTCCGCCTCTGTTTCCTATGAAAAATAGGTAAAAACCACTTAATGTTATCAATAAAAGGATAAACCCAAGAAACCAGCCATTTAAACTGTTTATTCTTCTTACAACTATATAGTAGTAGGCATGTTTATTAACAAAAGGAATAATCAAAAATGCAGATACTAAGATAGAAGTAAAGGCATGAATAATTGAGGTTATTGTTAGGTATTCCCATTTCATATCAATAACATCCCATTGCAATATTCCTGAGATAAACATAATAGTTATTAAAATTTTTATATTAATCATTTTTGTAAATACCCCATTTCTGATTTATTATTAGTAGAATAGTCAACAATATCTCCTTCTAATGTCTGTAAAAATGCAACCAGTTCATCTAATTGAGTATCGCTTAAGTTTATTCCCAATTGATGTTTCCCCATAATTGCAACCGCGTCTCTTATTTTATCAACTGAGCCATTATGAAAATAGGGGGAAGTCTTAGTTACATTTCTTAAAATAGGAACTCTAAATTTATTGGTGATTTGTTGACCTAAAAAACCACCTTTGTTTTCAAAAGGAAAATCAATTTCTATTCTTTTAATTTCTGGATACAATTGAAAGTTTGGTCTTAAATCATGTACTGTTGCAAACCGTCTTATTGGAAAACGTTGCATACTTTGTCCCCCAACACTCATTCCAGTATGACACCCTTTACATCCAAGGTTAATAAAGTTTGTTAACCCTCTTTTAGCTTGAGCGCTAATAGCATTGTCATCACCTTCAAGAAATCTATCATAACTTCCACGTGTAAGAAGTGTACGAATGTAAGAGGCAACTGCTTTTTGTAAATTACTAAAACTAAGGGTATCTTCATTGTTTTGTACTTCATCTTTAAAGGCAACTTTAAAGTGTTCCATGTAGTTTGGGTTTTTATTTAATCTTTGTACAATTTCACTTGAATTCATATCCATTTCATGTGAAGCATGAATAGAAGCTGCAACTTGTTCTTCAAGACTATTTTTATTACCTGACCACGTTAAATATTTTGCCAATGATGAATTTAAAATAGTTAGTGTATTTAAATGAAAGGGATTTTGTTTTGCATTGTTTCCAACAGAAGTTGATAATCTATCTGTTCCACTCTCTTCTTCTAAATGACATGCAGTACAATTGTCTGTTTTATTTTTTGTAGTAAGTGTTGTAAGTAAAGTTTTATTATTGTTATCATTATTCTTTTTAATCATGTGACAAGTTGCACAATTGATGTTATTATTTTTTGATAAAGAGGAATCGAAAAACAGCTCTTTTCCTAAAGCTATTTTTTCGATATTCATGGGATTAGAAGTTGTATCAACAACCTTTAACAGTTCATTATATGTTTTGGGAATGGATGTCATTCCTCTGTCTAGTGCTCTTTGTCTTAATTGATCATCGTTAAATACTTTAAACTCTCTGTCTTTTAAGAGTGATGGTAACGATAATAAACTAACTAATACAATAAATACAAGTATGAGCAGTTGAATAGATAATCTCATCTATTGTTCTCCATGCGTTATGTTTTTATATTCCAAAAGTTTCTTTAACTTTTACTTCAAAATCTATATCACTTAATTCTTTTCTTAATGGTACAAACGTTTCAGCTTCACTACCAACTGGAACAAAAATATCAGAATCTTCATTTTCAATTATGTTTTTAACTGCATTTGCAATTGGTTGAGGGTTTGGACCTTCGTTGATTGCTTTTGCTACAATTGGTACAAAATGAGATACTAATTCTTTATATGGTGAATCTTCGCTTGTAGTTTGCTCATTTACTACTAAACCATTTTTAACAAAGTTCGTTCCAAAAAGACCTGCTTGAATTGAATGTACTCTGATATTAAAAGGAGCTGCTTCAAATCTTAATGAATCAACGATACCTTCAACGGCATATTTTGATGCATTATAGTGAGCTAATAAAGGTAGACCCATTTTCCCTAAAAATGAACTAATATTAATAATAATACCATTTTTTGCTTTTCTCATATGTGGTAATACTTCTCGTGTTGTTTTAAGAAGACCAAATACATTTACATCAAATTGTTTGAACATCTCTTCATCTGTTCCATCTTCAACAGTAGCAACCAACCCATAACCTGCATTGTTAACTAAAACGTCAATTTTTCCTTCATTTTGAATAATTGAACTAACTGCTTCTTTGATAGAGTTAGTTTTAGTAACATCTATATAAATATTTGTGATATTTTCAATATCACTGTTTAGATTTTCTTGATTTCTTGTTCCTGCGTATACTGTGTACCCATTTTGAGATAAATAACTTGCTGTTAATTTACCCATTCCTGAAGTTGCTCCGGTTATTAATACTACTTGTGACATATTATTTCCTTATTTTATTTGTAGTTATTTTAACAAGGTTGGGCGATATAAAGCAATAAGCTTTTAGCAAAATATGAATTTAATTTTAGCATTAAAGGGATTATTTAGATTATAAAGTTAATTTTATTTTAATTTTTCCCGTTTGAAGGCTAAATATGCAGTAGTTATATCATGTCCTGGTCCATCAACTGTAAAGTTTTCTTTTTTGGTTATTTGTTTAATAATGGTTTCCATAGATTTTATATTGTCATGAGTTGTTTCTTCTTCAAATTCGGAATTTTTTGCAATTAATGTGTCAAAGGCATAGTTATATTCAAATCCCATTCTGCCCTTAGTACAAATTATTTTTTTGATAAAAACCCAATTATTAAATATAATTGACCATGATTTTTTTTGCTCAATTGTTTTACATAATCCATTAATAATTGATTTCCATTTATACAATGCAAAATAAGCCTGATGGCTACTCCATAACTCTTTAATCCACCAATCTTGAAATTTAGGAAAACCCCTAAAATCAAATGATACTGTTTCAGATGTTTCAATTCCTTTTTCTTTGTCTTTTTTAACTTTTGTGAGATATTTTTCTTTGTCTTTATCTAAATTTTCAATAATATTTGAAAAAAGTACAGAAAACTGCAAAATTAAAATGGGAATTTGGTAGTTTAACATTGCCAAATCTTTGATGTTTCTTTTATCATCGTTTTTTATGAGTTGTTCAAATTCACGTTTTATATTTTTGAGTTTGTCAAATAGTTCTTGGTGATTTGAAATATTGAGTTCAATTGCTTTAGTTGCAATATCAAAAAGTTCTTTATCCTCGAAACAAATTCCAGAGGGTAATTCATCTAAAATCATCATTGCTTCAATTTTTTGGTCGTTTTTTCTTTCATTGGTTTTTTTGATTCGAAGATTTTGGTTTTTGAAATATTTTTCTCTTTTAATAGATTCTTCGAGTCTTTGTTTTTCTTCAAGTACTGCTTGGTCTTGTTTTAAAAGATCTTCTAACATTGCTTTGTGTTTTGTTACAAGGTCTATGGTTTTTTCAAGATTTGTTTCTGTGGAGGCTTTAATCATTCTTGAGAGTTTAGCAACTCCTGAATCATGGTCGTTGAGCTGTCTTTTTTGTAAGTCTATTCGCTCTTCGTTTTCTTTAATAAGTTCTTCTAATGCAATAACACTCTTCATTTGATACCATCCAGTACGACAAAATTTGAATATTGAATAAAAAGTTGTAATAATTACGTTACAACTTTTGCTTGGAAATTTATTATTTTTATATAAATAATTATATCAAAATAATTTAAATAAGTCGAAAAATTTTCAATAAACTCGACATTTAATGATTTTTATTACAAATGTATCTAAAAGATTATTTTTATTTAATAATTTTATTATTTAGGTATTAGCAATATCTGGATTGATAAAATGTTTTATTTTTATTATAATTATAAAAAATACTTAAAGGAAAAGTACGTGAGTATAATTACATCCATAAAAAATTTAAAAAGTGATGTTTCAGTTTCTGCTATTGTTGCAGGTTTAATCGCTGTTATTGTGTCATATGCTGGGCCATTTGTTATAGTCTTTCAAGCAGCACAAGCTGCAAATATATCCAATGAACTTATCACTTCTTGGGTCTGGGCAATTTCAATTGGGAGTGCTATAACGGGAGTGTATTTAAGTTTAAAATTTAAACAGCCTATTATTACAGCTTGGTCAACACCTGGTGCGGCAGTATTAGTTCTTAGTCTACCTAATTATACTTTTAATGAGGCAATTGGCGCATTTATATTGTCTTCTGTTCTAATTCTATTGGTTGGATTATCTGGTTTTTCACAAAAAATTATGGATAAAATTCCAATGTGTGTGGCATCTGCTATGCTTGCTGGAATATTATTTAAATTTGGTCTTGACGTTTTTGGTTCGCTTGAATTAAAACCAATTATAGTATTGCCTATGATTATTTTTTATTTTCTTGGAAAAGTTTTTTTTCCAAGATATGCGGTTACTCTGAGTTTAATAATAGGAATAGTAATGGCTTTACTTTATGAGAAACTTGATTTCTCTGTTATTAATTTAAGTATTGCTCATCCTATATTTACAATGCCTCATTGGGATATATCAGCACTAATAAATATAGGAATCCCTCTTTTTATTGTTACCATGGCATCTCAAAATATACCTGGAATTGCCGTATTAAAAAGTGCAGGATATAAGCCAAATACAAGCTCACTTATTAGTTTCACTGGGTTCATCTCACTTTTGCTTGCTCCTTTTGGTTCTCATGGATTAAACCTTGCTGCAATTACTGCCGCAATTTGTACGGGTGAAGAATCACATCAATACAAGTCTAAAAGATATATTGCAGGAGTTGCTTGTGGATTATTTTATTTACTTATTGGAATTTTTGGTTCAACATTAATTGTAGTGTTTGCGACACTTCCTAAAGTATTAGTAGCAAGTATTGCTGGACTTGCACTTTTTCCTGCGATTTCGAATAGTCTAAGTGCATCTATGGAAAATGAAAAATTTAGAGAAATTGCACTAGTGACATTTCTTATTACCGTGTCAGGTATTTCTTTTTTTGGTATTGGTTCGGCTTTTTGGGGATTAATTGTTGGGGCATTATTACATACTTTTTATATGAAGTATAATCGTTAAGTTTATGTAGATGTCTACCTTTTATTGAAAGGTAGACATCTTGTGTTTATATTAATTTCTCATTACTAATAATTACACCATCACAATCTGCATATAAATAATCACCTTCATTAAAAGTTACACCACCAAAACTAAGTTGTTGACCTCTTGAAGAATTTGTTTTGTCAAAGTTTCGTAAAGGACAAGTTCCAATAGCATATAAAGCTACATCAATATTTTTTGTATGAGCGGTATCTCTTACATAACCATTTAAGATAATGGCTTGCCAATTGTTTTTTTGTGCAAATGCCATTAGCTTATCACCAACTACTCCATAAAAGAACTCAGCATTATCAACAACAACTACTTGATTTTCACCATCTTCATCTCTTAACATTTCCAATAATCTCCAGTTACTTTTATCAAGTTTTACTGTAACTATTTTTCCATAACACTTTTCTTTTCCACCGTAATTTTTAAAATTAGGGGCTAGTACTTCTATTTTTTTTTCTTTATTATCGTCACATAAATCTGCTGTTTCAAATTGCATCTATTTCCTTTATCTTATTATATACAAAAAAAATGTATATAAAATGTAGTATAAATGACTGTTTGTTATTTATATTCCTAAGGGACCCTTTATTTGGTTAGCCCAAGACTCAAGTCTGCTTTGCGTTAAATAGTCCTGATTATCTTCATCAATTGCTAGTCCAACAAATTCTCCATTTACAACAGAGTTTGATTCAAGGAAATTGTAACCTTGTGTTGATGTCCTACCAATGATTTTAGCACCTCTTGTTTTTGCATATAATAAAGACATTGATTCACAAAAAGTATCTCCAAAACGTTTTTGATCTCCAAGCCCAAGTAAAGCTACAGTTTTATTACTAAAATCGATTTTATCAAGTTGTGTTTCAAAATCTTCCCAATCAGATTGCAAATCACCTGCACCCCAAGTGGAACTTGCAAAAATTAATTTTTCATATGAAGATATCTCTTCTAGATTAGTTTGAGATACTTCTTTTAAATCTAAATTATCATTGCCTAATATTGATGCAAGTTGTTCTACAACTGTTTGAGTGTTTCCTGTTGCACTTCCATAAATTAATCCTATTTTTTTCATAATAAGTCCTTCATATTTAATTAATTGTATTGAATATAGCAAAAGAGGATAAAAATTGTCTTAATTAAAAACCTTAATAGGATAAAATTTGTCCTATTTAAGAAAAACTTCCAAATTTGGCGTGAGTTAGTTTAAATTTTGATTAACTGCATATCTTAGTATTATGGGTATAGATAATAATGTAATAAATTTGATATAATTTACTAAAATTTCAAAGTAAAGGAAAAATATGAATTTAGAGGTACTACTTGTATATTCATTTGTTTCATTTTTTTATATTATTAGCCCAGGACCCGCTGTTTTTCTTGCACTTACAAATGGGATGACAAAAAATATGAAAGTGGTTTCAATCTCTTCCTTTGGTAATATTGTAGGTTTATTCTTGTTATCAGCGGTTTCAATATCTGGATTAGGTGCAATACTACTTGCTTCTTCTGGATTATTTATGATTGTAAAAATTACAGGGGCTTGTTATTTGATTTATTTAGGCATTAAACAATTTAAAACAGCAAAAATCTCAAAAATTTCAAACTTAAATCAGCAAAAAATTGAGAATAAAAAAGACAGAGTTTATTTTATGGAATCATTTATTCTTGCTGCAACTAACCCAAAACCAATTATATTTTTCATTGCTCTTTTCCCTCAATTTTTGAATTTAAAGGCAGATCTCGTACCTCAGTTTTTTGTAATGACTGGTATCTTCATGTTTTTTTCTTTTGTATCTTTATGTGCATATGGATTTATATCTAAGTCTGCGAAACATTGGTTGAACAATGAAAGTAAAATGATGTGGTTTCATAGGATTACAGGTGGAATTTTTATTGGCATGGGGTTTGCCTTATTTCAACTTAAAAATGCGCAAAACTAAAAGTTTTTTTTAGATATTAAATCGTTTAGCAATATCTGGATTGTTTGATTTTTTTGATTTAGTTATACTTGTAAAAAATTATTAAAAGGTTTTATCCATGAGTTTTATAAGTAAGAAGAATTTACAAGAAGCAGATAGCGAGATTTTTGGTTTTGTACAAGATGAATGTGAGAGACAAACAAATCACCTTGAGATGATTGCAAGTGAGAATTTCACTAGT
>Ga0105351_1000771_pt1 | contig 14940 bp, 10 predicted proteins | sample EN4Hudsemesocosm_FD_83662 | JGI IMG/M metagenome (GOLD analysis project Ga0105351, IMG submission 83662) | Methane-oxidizing microbial communities from mesocosms in the Hudson Canyon - EN4B Hudson Canyon | ecosystem: Environmental > Aquatic > Marine > Cold seeps | place: Hudson Canyon... | reverse complement strand
AGCGTGAACCACCCGATCCCATCTCGAACTCGGAAGTGAAACCGTTTAGCGCCGATGATAGTGTAGCAGGTTGCTATGCGAAAGTAGGGAATTGCCAAGCTTTTATTTAAAAAACCCGATCTCATTGAGATCGGGTTTTTTTTTGCCTACAGGGAAGTTTGCCTAGAGATATGTTTGATACAACCTTTCTGTCTTTCCATGGCAGTCATAAAACTGTTAATTTGATTGAATCACTGTGCCCCGCATCATCAGTAATCGAAATTTGATAGCTTCCCGTTGTTTTAAATTGGTGGAAAACTGTTTTTTGGTTGAATACTGTGTATTTTAAATATCCATTAATAAACCAATAATATTTACCTTGTCCTCCTTTAGCCTGGAGTTTAATTCTTGGTAATTGAGTTGATGCACCAGCTGAACGTAATTTTGTCTTGTTTTCTAATCCTTCAATTTTTAATTCATTTGCTAGATTACTTATATTTTTTAGACAACTGGAAGCAAATTTCCCTACTTGTGACTTTCGCCTGTAATTTTTAGCTATCCAGGGTTCAACTATAAGAGGCCATAAGGCTATTTGTTTCTCTCTGGTTTGTTCAGCTTCGCAAGTATTGTTAATTGAAAATCCCGTTTTTGTACTCACCTGAATTGAAATAGGGTTTATTGCCCAGTGATTTTTTGCATGACCAGGTAAAGTTAATGGCACAGTGCTATTTAATAACCAGGCTTGTTTTTTTTCATGGCATAGATTTGGTTGGGTCTCGGATGCTAAGTCACCAAGAGGCCAACAAATGGTTTGTTCAATAACACTCTCAGGCTTTTTTTGCATGGTACTTTGAGGTAAATTCTCAACAATTGAAAAAAGTAATGGCGATGCAGTATGTGCTCCATAATGACCTGGTAAAGGTGTTCCATCGGGTCTACCAATCCATACACCAATTGTATGTGTTGCAGTTACGCCAATACTCCAAAAATCTCGATGACCATAGCTAGTTCCTGTTTTCCAGGATAATGCATGAGGATTATGCTTTTGTTGTTTGCTTAATATATTTCGTATTATCCATGCTGATCCAGCAGACAATAGATAGCGTTGTTCAATGGGGTTATTTTTCAGAAACTTAATTTTTCCTGCATGACCTTGGTTTGCTAAAGCAGTATAAGTCCCTACTAAAGTTTCTAAATTACTACCGACACCACCTAGAATTACTGATAGGTTGGACTTTGCATGGTTATTCAGTTGTAATTTTAACCCTGCATTTTTCAGTCTGCTAACAAATAATTTTGGCTCTAAGTGATGTAATAATTGAATAGCCGGTATATTTAAAGATCTTGTTAATGCATGACTTGCACTAACGGGTCCCCTAAAACCACGACTGAAATTTTCAGGCTTATAGTTATCAAAAGAGAGAGGGGCATCAATTAATAATGATGCTGAATGAATGAGTCCTTCATCTATTGCAATTCCATATAAGAAAGGTTTTAAAGTTGAACCAGGAGAACGAATTGCTTTGACCATATCAACATGACCAAACCTGTTTGCATCAAAGAAATTAGCGGACCCTACATAGGCTTTAACATTTAATGTTTTGTTTTCAACTATTAGTACAGCTGCTGATGTTTTTATCGGTAATTGCTCTACATAGTTTTTTACCAACGCCTCTATTTCCATTTGCATATCAATGGAAATTGTCGTTTGGATAATACTTTCATTTGCCATTTCCGCTTTCAAACGTCGGGTAAGAAGTGGTGCAATAATGGCTTGTTTATTATGATTTGCAGTCACGGGTTCTTTCAATGCTTGAGATATTATTTGATCAGACCAAATTGATTTCCTGGCTAACCGTTGTAACACTTTATTTCTAACAACAAGTGCTTGAGCCGGGTGTCTATCAGGGCGATTTTTGCTGGGTGCCTGAGGAAGAACCGTTAATAAAGCAGCTTCTGCATGACTAAGTTCTTGTGCTGATTTTCCTAAATAAGTATAACAAGCCGCCTGTATACCTTCGATAGTGCCACCGAAAGGTACATGGTTAAGATAATAGGTAAGGATATCTTGTTTGTTATAGTGAAGTTCTAATTGCAGAGCAATGGCGATTTGCTTTAATTTTCCGGAGATAGACCTGGAATGAGGTGATATCAGTCTGGCAACCTGCATGGTTAAAGTTGATCCTCCTGATACTATTCTATTGTTAGTGATGTTTTGAACTAAAGCTCTAATAATTGAGAGTAGATTAACCCCCGGGTGATACCAAAACCAGCGATCTTCATAATGAATGAGTGCTTGAATATAGAGTGGAGAAACCTGTTTTAAGGTAACAGGATAACGCCAGATACCTTGTTCATCTGCAAATGAACGAAGAGGTGCACCATCTTCAGCAACAATCACTTTTGCAAATTGCCGTTTTGTAGGGTTCAATGAAATAGGAAAAAGAGCATCAAGTATAAAAATGATTGTTATAAAGAATATAACAATCATTAACAGTGATTTTTGACGGGTGGGCACTTTAGCCCACCTTATTTGATTTCTATATTTTTAAACTCACGGCCGATGGCTCTTATATAAGGTCTATACATATCTTCTACATATGGAGGCGGGTTGGTGTATGTCCCTTTTGTGACTGCTCGTATTAAATAAAACAGGTGTTCTGGGCGGTTTTTGTGTAAATCAATGGCTGCTATAAAACGATCATCAAGATATTCCTGATATTTCACCTGATTATAATATTGCATTGTTTCAATGGTCTCATTACCTATTTTGAAACTATCAATTTTTATATTATTTGATAAATTCTGGTTTTCAAGTTCAAAACCAGCAGGAATTAGATCAATAACTAGCGAATCTTTTATCCTTTTATCAGCTCGAATAGTTAGGTGAACTAATAATACATCACCCGTTTTATGTTGCTCTGGCTTAATGACATGCCCTTCCAGATCATAGTAATTGCGTTCTACTTTAATGTTATCCATTTGCATTTCTGGGACTTTGGTAGGGTAAGCATTGAGAGAAAACTCTAAATATAATGGGTGGTTTAATTCTGGACTTGAACTGAATTTAATATTTGCTGGAATTTCTTTTCCGATATATTGAGAGCGGTATGTTTGTTTTTGTTTTAGTTTTATCGCCGTATTTTGTAAAATAAGGGTGCCTTGTAATTCAGTTTTACTCTCTGTTTGTAACTGTAATCCAGCACGAAATAATGCATTACGTTCTTGAGTACTTAGATATTGACGGTTATTTAATTCGTCTGATAATTGAAAAATAAGGTTTTCGCTTCCTGGAATCTGAATGTTATGTTTACCTAATAAATAAGTCATAACACTGATATCACGTAGTCGACTACCATAATCACTTAAATAAATTGTATTATCACGTGGCTTGGAAAGGCTTTCTTTAATTGCTTTAATACCACGGATTTTATCTCCCTGAATATACAGAGCAAGACCTAAGTGTGTCAGTGGTAAAGCCGATTTAACTTCATCTTTATGGTGATCATACAAAGTCCGTAAGCTGCCTAAAGGTGCTCGGTTAACGCGAGATAGTACATAGGCAGCAAAAGCTTTATATGAAAAACTATAATGACCAGGAGCCTGGCTATAGCGTTCTCCATACATATTGCCTCGATTATTTAAATATTGAGTCAAACGTTGCAACGTTTTATTGAGTAATTCTTCAGGGACCAGATAACTTTTTTCTTTGGCATCTAATAGAAAGTCCGCTGCATAGGCAGTTAGCCAATGTTCTTCTTGATCTTTGTTAGACCACAAACCAAAGCTGCCATTACTGCGTTGCATACCTGAAAGGGTATTGAGACTTTTCTCTATATATAGAGGTTTTTTTGTGAGGTCTATCGCTTTGTTATTAATTCTGATTTTATTCAGCCCAAGTGAAATCAGGTTCTGTTGGTTGATTGCTAACCAGGGATAGGTACTACTAATGGTTTGTTCAAGACAACCATAAGGGTAGCGTAGTAACGATTTTACATGTTGTTTAATATTGATTGGAGGCTGAGTAGAAATTAATAAATGACTGTGTGCGGATGCCACGACCATATCTTCTAGAGCGGGTTTAATCTCTATACTTTCGCCAGCAGCAACGATTTTACGTTGTACGGTATTAATAGCCGGATATGCAGGACGAACACCTAAATGCCATTGGCGATTGATTTTAATAGGTTCAGAGCTGGTTTCGTCATTATTTAAAGATAAATCTATTTGAGACTGACCAAAAGCCTGTTTTGCGGTGATCGGAAATTGAAAAACTTTTTTCTCTTTGTCCTTAAGTACTAAAGACAACGGTTTGCTATTTAATGACACGGGAGAACTGGCAGAAACCACAATTGATAATGATTGAGTTTTCCCGCTTTGGTTGCGAACATCCAATGTCATTGTTGACTTGTCCCCTGATGCTAAAAAGCGGGGTAGGGAAGACTCTGCAATAATAGGGGCTGCGACCGTAATATCAGCTTCTGCTGAGCCAAACTGGTTTTGATTAAATGCGACAGCCATTAAACGTAAACGACCATTAAAGTCAGGGAGTTCATGTTTGACAATAGCAACGCCATTCTCGTCCGCTTTCACAATACCACTGAATAAAGAAATAATTTTTACCGATGAGTCGGGTCTCGCTCCACCAGCATGCTTATCTGCATCTCCACCAAAGCGAGGCTTGATCAAAGTACCGTCAGTTAGTTCTATTATTTTATTGTAAATATCCCGTTGATCAACGGCATAACGACGTGGTTTAAAAAACCATTGATGAGGATCTGGGGTTTTAAAATCAGTAATATTCAAGACCCCGACATCAACAGCAGCAAGAGTGACATAGGTCTCTTTATCTGGGCTAAAACCTGAAATTTTAACCGCAGTGCTTAATGTTTTCTCTGGCCTGATGACTGAAGTTGGTGCTTCGATATCTACGGTTAATTGTCTATCACTTCTGTTTAAGGGGAGATGTATTAATCCAATGGCTCGGTTAGGGGTTATTTTTTCTTTAGCATCACCGGGGCGAAAAATGATGGTAGAGATATATAAATCATGCCTATTCCAGCTTTTGTCGACAGGGATCGATAAGTTTAGACCTTCTGCAGGAATGCTGACCCGTTGAAACCAGAGAGGTTTGTCACTGTTTTCAACCATGACAAAAGCATTACCCGCATAGGGAGGGACTATTTGCAGCATAGCTGTTTCACCCGCCTGATAATTCTTTTTATCCAGTTTTAAAACCACCCTATCTGGACGTGCAGCGGTGTTACTTTGTTCTTTATGCCAGCCATAGCCTGCTTGAAAACGTAAGCTAGATATTTGTCCAGTTTCTGTATCTTTTACTTTTAATAAATAAGAACCCCAATCAACGGGAACCGTTATAGTTGAAGGTTGTTTGTTATTAAGCTTGATACGTTGTTCAAAGGACTTGAAATTTCTTTCTGTGAATTCATAATGCCAACCCTCGGTAGATGAATATTCCCAATAATAATTGCGCCCTTCTTTAATCAAAGTGGCTAGAACTTCTGTTTCTCCTTGTAAGGAACCTTCTGAATTTGATTTGATGATATCAAAAGTAACTTGTGTATCAGCGGGGATACTCTTTAGGTTTAATTGAGGTCTTATACCAAGAAGATTGGGTTGTGGCCATAAATGATAATTAATTGAGCGAGTGACTGGTCTTCCGCCAGTTTCATACAGGCTGCCGATAACTTTTATTGCAAAAGGGCTGTTTTTAATAGCCTGCCAACGAGAAGGGATTTTCATGCTGGCTAGCCCTTGCTTATCCAGTTTAATATCATCCTGTTCAAAGTACTCAATGGGTGGCTTTTCATCAGCCAGACCAAAGAAGTATTGTTGTCGTGATTTGATAGGGTGTCTGTCGGGTTTGATGATCACTTTGGTACTTAAGCGATTGTTTGCAGCTGGAGCACCATATAGATATTGGCCAGAGACTGGAATATTGAGCGTATCTTTACTATTTGTCCAGTTTTCCTGAACAGCTTGATCACCTAATAGTAATTCCATGCGTTCAGGTAAAAAGGCTTCAACTTGAAAATGGTATAGATGTTTATTTTTATTTGTGGTTTTAAGCTCTAGAGTCCATTGTCCCGTTGCTGCATTTGCAGGTAATGAGTATTCTGTTTGATAAATACCCTGTGTTTGCAAGTTTTTATTGGCATAGAGAGTGAAAAATTTTATTTTTTGACCATCAGGACGCAAAATAACAGCACTGAGTGGTGGTGGCTCAGTTAAATTCTGTCCATCTGCATCACGTAGTAATGCATTGATTTTAACTGTTTCTCCTGGTCGATATAAGTCTCTGGGGCCGTAAGTAAAAATTTCTATAGGCTTATAAGAACGTCCTGTTACCTTGAATTCTGATAAATCTAAGGCAGGCGTATTTAATTTGAGTAAGGCAATATTATTTTTATTTCGGGCAATTAATAATTGAGCTTTATGTGATGGAGAAATAAAGCTTGCTTGTCCCTGTGGGTCGGATGACTTTTGAGCCAGTATGTTGTCTTTGCTATCAACTAAAGATAAAGAGACCTCTGATATCGCATTTCCTGAGCGTAAAGAACTAACCTGTACATCCATTCTGTCTGGATAAGTTCTGATATGTAGACCTATATCGCTGACAGTAAAATAACTGACTTGCTTCTCGTATTCATATGTTCCCGCTGGTTTCATTACAGCCAGATAAATGCCGGGTTGTTGGATTTTGTCGATGGCATTTAAATTAAGATGAGTGGTATGGCGTGTATTTTTTGGGGGATTAAGAGAGAATCGACCGCTGTAAACTAATTCTGTATAAGTACTATATTCCTGAAGGTCATAATATCTTTGGCTAGACCGGCCTGAATTGTTTGTCCATGATGAGATGAAATGATTAATTTTGTCTGGTTTAATGCGGTGAAAATCCACATCAACTTCATTTATATTGACGCTAATGACCGGTAAACCTTTTGCAAGTTTTGCAGGTAGTATCGATCCCTGGCTTGCAAAACTAACTTGCGCAGGCATTTTTCGAGTTGTGATTTTTTTATTGACGGCTTGTTTTAGTTTTGCATCTGTCGCTGCAGTTAAGTCTTTAAATACATCAATAATGTAAGTAGTTGATGGTTCAATTTCTGGAAAGTAGGCGACTAAGCCATTAGATGAAATAATCCAGTTGCCATTGAATATTTGGCCCTTTTTATCGCTAACTTTAAAAAAATCCTGAAAATTTTGCTTCGGGTTAAGTGGAACTGAAAAAGTAACGGCTAGAGCTGCCCCGTTTTGATAACTTTGTTCACTAATATCGGCAATTTCTAGCTCAGTATTGGCATATTGTTTTTTTATGCTGACTAGGTCAAAAACTTTTTTTTGTCCCTTGTCTGTCTCTGATTGTTTATCACTACAAGCCGTTAGAGAAAGAAATAATAACAGTAACAGGGTAGAAAAAAGTTTATTCATGATCTGTCTCGTTTGGAAATATATGAATGGCTAACCAAATGGTTTTTATATCTGGATTAGTCCAGTGAACGCGGTGTTTTGTACGTGCAGGAATCAAAAGATAGTCGCCTGCTTTTAAACAAATAGGCGACTCCTCATGTTCAAATTGTAATTTTGCCTGCCCTTCTATTAAGATGATCCATTCATCTTGAATCTGGTCATACCATTGTTTTAATGGAGAGCAATGACCTTCTGACACAATTCTTTCAATTGTGATTTGTCCCTGAGAAAGTAGTGTTTGAAAAAACTCCCCCGTTTTTTTTTGGGGAATATCAAGCAATATATTGTTAACTACTGGAGTCATGATTTAAGATGTTATAGGCAGTTTCTATTAAGCATAATAAAAAAACAGGTTTTTACAATGAATAATAAATATATATTAGCAATTATTGAAAAATCACCTGGAATAACAAATCTGTTGATGACCTGGTGTGACAAAACAAAAGTACTGGATTTTATCGCTCCCTTACTTTTACGTATATATCTAGTACCTGTTTTGTGGATGGCAGGTAGCAAGAAATTTATCAACTTTAGTAGCACTGTAGACTGGTTTGGAAACGATGAATGGGGGCTTGGCTTACCGCTACCTTATTTATTAGTTTTTCTGGTTGCTTTGGTTGAAGTACTCGGAGCAATTTTCTTGTTATTAGGCTTTGGGGTTCGATTAATATCAATCCCTCTGATGATTACTATGCTAGTCGCTGGCATCACCGTTCATTTGAAAAATGGCTGGCTGGCTATTGCTGAAGGCAGTGGTTTTTTTGCTAATGAAAGAACGGCAGGTGCAATTGAGCGCCTGGACAGGATGAAAACCCTTTTGCAGGATAACGGCAATTATGAATGGCTGACTGAAAATGGTAGCGTTGTTATTCTTAATAACGGGGTAGAGTTTGCAGCGACCTATTTTATTATGTTACTGGTATTGTTTTTTATTGGGGCAGGTAACTTTGTCAGTGTTGACTATTGGTTGAAACGTAAGTTTATGGATTGATCATTTGCTAATTTGGAAGTGAGGACTTTGGTTTGTTTCCCTCACTTCCAAGATGGCATTTCTATCGAATCTCAAACTGAGTAAAAGTCTCTGTCAATATATCGTTGTTTATAACGACTTCTTTTACTCTAGCTAGCATAGGTCCTTTATGGCACCAATTAATAAAGGGTTCTAGCCTTTCTTTTTCTGCACAGGCAACGACTTCTACAGAGCCATCGATATTATTACTAACAAAACCAGTAACACCCTGTTTAATAGCCTGTTTTTGAGTGAACGCTCTAAAATAAACGCCTTGAACACGGCCTGTTATGATGAGATGGACTGTTTTCATTTGTGCGTGATTTTCCAGCAATAATGAATTTTTGGACTTCTTGAGAAATCTTCAGGTATTGTGGAGACAGAAATGTTTTCAATATTTGCATTGATAATACCTAGATCATCAAGTTTAAAGCGCTTAAAGTTGGTAGAGAAATACAAAGTACCATCACCCGTTAATAAGGCTAAAGCATCATTAATTAATGTGACATGGTCTTGTTGAACATCAAATGCATTGTCCATACGTTTTGAATTTGAAAAGGTCGGTGGATCTAAAAAAATCAAATCAAATTGAGAAGGCGTGTCTTTTTTACGTTCCTCTTCAAGCCAGGCAGAAGAGTCAGCACGAATATGTCTGTTATTACCTGACAGATTATTTAAAGCAAAATTCTTTTCTGCCCAGTCTAAATAAGTATTAGAAGAATTTATGCTGGTCGTGGATAGGGCTCCGCCTAATGCAGCATGAACAGAAGCCGTTGCAGTATATGCAAACAGATTTAAGAAGTTTTTACCTTTTGCCTGTTGTTGGATAGTCAGACGAATAGGGCGATGATCAAGAAAAACTCCAGTGTCCAAATAATCTTCAAAATTAACTAAAAATTTAGCGTTATTTTCTTCGATAACATGAAAATTTGCTTTGCTGTCCTGTTTTTCATATTGCTCAGAGTTTTTCTGTTTACGGCGGATTTTTAAAAAAACTTGAGATTTTTCAATTTTAAGAACACGAGGTATTTCAGCTAAAATGCCTGCAAGGCGTTCATTAGCTTTATGTGCTGAAATTGATTTAGGTGCTTCGTACTCTTGAACATTGACCCAAAAACTGTCTCCTTGATAGACATCAACCGCGACGGCATATTCGGGTAAATCAGCATCGTATAAACGATAACAGCTAACCTGCTTCTGTTTTGCCCATTTAGACATTTTCTTTAGATTTTTTTTAAGTCGGTTGGCAAACATTTCAGCTGTTGCTCCACCTTCATCTTCACCTTCAGAGTCTGAGTTTTTAGTGACGCGATCTATTCGTTCTTGTTGAGATTTAGCCTTAGGCACAAAGAATGATTTTTCCTCAATATTTAAACGGAGTAATTTACACTCCAGAGGGCCATTAAAAAGGGTGATTGGTTTTTGTGAGCGAATACCTAAACGAAAGCCCATTTCTGGGTTACTAATAATCATCGAAGCTTTCCAGCCTTGAAAACGAGATTTCAATACCTCGCCAAATTGCAGATAAAGTTGAGAAATCTCTTCTTCATCACCTAAACGTTCGCCATAAGGAGGGTTACAAATGAGTAGACCTGGTTTCCAGCTGGTGGCAGGTTTAGCATCAGCAATGTCCCTTTTTTCTATATGTATTTTATTGTTAAATCCTGCATTTTCAACATGTTGAATAGCTGTGGCAACTGTGCGACGACTTTGATCAAAGCCTGAAATTATAGGCATGTTTTGCAAGCCAGTGGTTTTACGTTGTTCAGCATCCGCTAACAGATTTTGCCAACATTCGGCATCATGTTGTTTCCAGCCTAGAAAACCATAGTAACTTCGTAATAAGCCTGGCGCATAATCAGCAGCAATTAAAGCGGCTTCTAATAATAAAGTGCCCGAGCCACACATGGGGTCAATAAGTGAGGCACCTTGCTTAGCCATTTCTGGCCAGCCACTGCGTAACAACATGGCTGCTGCCAGGTTTTCTTTAATGGGGGCCGTCACATTAGCCTCTCTGTAACCCCGTCTGTGTAAGCTTTCACCTGATAGATCGAGACTTAATTGCGCATTTTCATTGTTTAAATACACATTGATTTTAATCGTTGGGCGATTCAGTTCAATATTGGGTCGTTTTTGGAATTTTGCCCTCATTTGATCAACGATGGCATCTTTCACGACTAAAGCACCAAAGTGAGTGTTATTAATCACTTCTGAATTTTTTGCGCTAAAAGACACCGCAAAGGTTTCATCCGGTGTGAAGTGCTCAAACCAATTGATTTTTTTAACAGCATCATAAAGATCTTCTTTAGAATGGACCTCAAAAGATTTTAAAGGCAGTAAAATGCGGTTTGCTGTTCTGGACCAAAGACAGGCTCTATAGGCCATTTCAAGGTCACCTTGAAAAGTAACCCCCGCCATTTTTGCTTGCACATTTTCTGCACCAAGTTGTTTTAGTTCTTCAGCCAGGATGTCTTCCATAGCTTTTGGTGTAGTGGCAAAGAGTTGATATTTTTTCATAGGCTTTAACTAAAAAAGCCTTGCTTGAGCAAGGCTTTAGATACTGATAAGTAATATTAATGTGCTTTATATCACATTGCAGACTGTTTTAGAATTTTAGTAATTCAACTTCAAATATTAGTGCGGCATTTGGACCAATATCTGCACCTGCGCCATTCTGGCCGTAAGCAAGTTCAGAAGGAATAAAGAAACGGTATTTAGCGCCTATATTCATTAATTGTAAGCCTTCTGTCCAGCCTGCAATTACTCTGTTTAAAGGAAATGTAGCCGGTTCGTTACGGCTGTACGAGCTATCAAACTCTTTACCATCAAGAGTCGTTCCTTGATAATGAACAGTAACATTAGTTGTTGCTGATGGAGAAGGGCCTTTACCTTCAGTTAAAATTTCATATTGCAGACCACTCGCAGTGGTTACAATATTTTCTTTTTTGGTATTTTCAGCAAGAAATGCTTCAGCAGCAGCTTGATTTTCTTCTGGAGAAGAGAAGTTTGTTACAGAGAACATGTAAATTCCTATTAAAATAACGGATAAAATGATTGGAAAAGGGATTTTCATTGAATATTCCGTTGTTAATTAAGTTTAAAACCGTATAGTTTACCAAAAAAACCATGATGTGCTTTCTAATTCCTCTTTGCAGCCAGATAATTGGGCGTTAAATTGTTCTGATTTTTTAGCTACTTTCTTTGCGGTGTTCATTAACCAGGCTTTTTTCAAATAAGTTTTTCGCTTAAACCCTCCATGACCTTCATGATAGGCAAGATAGAGATTTTGGGTATCCCATTTTGATATCCCCAGTTTGTGATGACTAATTGAACAATACCAGCCTATAAAGTCACAGGCATCAGAAAATTCATCTCGATCTGCTCCCCAGCCTCCATCACTCTCTAAATAATCATCCCAAGTACCATCTTGAGCCTGTGCATAGCCATAGGCACTACTAGAGCGAAACCAGGGGATTATACCCAGTAACCAGGGGCGAGGAGGTTTTGCATCAGCTACAAAACGAGATTCCTGGTGCATGATTGCCATATTAATGTGAATAGGCAATCCCCACTTTTCATAAGTGTCTTTAGCTTCTGCATACCAGTCATCTTTTTCTTTAAAAACCTCGCAAATATTATGTGTTTTTCTAGGAGTTGAGGCAGTACAAGATAATAAGCAGAAAACTACACCAAAGTAGAAAATTATTTTTTTCATAAAAAGAATGGGTCTAAAGGATGTAATAACTAAAATTAGTGTCTATACTTCGCATTATGTCTCTATTTTATAAGTAACTACAATGGTTAAAGAAAAAAGATCTTACCGGAAAGCTCTTTCATCTCATGGTCTCATTTATTTGGGCAATAGGGAGCTGGAAATTTCGGTAAAAAATCTATCTATTACTGGTTTGTTGGCTGAATTAGATGCTAATTTTGTTATTACAGGAATAGAAGATGTTTTTCATGCTCTCGAATCAACCTCAACAATTGATCTTTATTTGCCTGAAATGCGCTTAGCCGGGGAGGTCAATGTCGTTAGGGCAGAGAAGAGTGACGGACATATTTATTTAGCGCTGGAATTTAGAAACCTGTCCTATGATGTCAATAACCTGGTGTATAACCGAAAAGTGTATAGAAAATCATTAGCGTCTTCTGGAGAGATTTTTTTAAACGATATTCCTTATCTGTTTTTAACTCAAAATGTATCTGTCGATGGATTGATGGTTCATATAAAAGAAACAGTCGATGTTGAAGAGGGCTTAGTGACAACTTTCCATTTTCAAAAGTTAACCTTAAGAGGAGAGGTTAAGGTTGTTTGGATTGATCATGAGGAAGATGGGTCGACTTCAATGGGGCTTCAGTATCTTCATATGGAGAGTGGGCGTATCATCGGAATTCCTCGATTTTCATCTGATTCTTAAAATATATTAGTCTCGGATCTGGTCTGGCAACGTTAAAAATTAATTTTTGATTTCTTCTTACATTAAGATGTAAATTGGTCGTCTCAAAACTGCCATAAGCAGGCATTTAAAGAGTTTGGAAAAGTTGGGTTTTAATTCACAACTGAGCTACTGAATATTATTCAGACCTGTCTATCTTGCAATATATACATGTTATCCCGTTTAGAGTTACTGGCTTCCGGTCGTAATCTTGACATAGAACGAGAGCTAGTGAGTATGATAGCCGGATCGAGATAATAACTAGTTGAACAAAACCGCTATCGCGGTAGCTTTCGAGCCACAGCCCCCGATAAGTAAGCCTTTCCTAAGCACCTCGTCCCTTTAAAATACTCGCAATAAAGATAAGTTAGACAGATACTGAAATCTCCTTTTTAAATTGAATAAGGAGAATCAACATGACACCTTTACGTCAAAAAATGATTGATCTGATGAACTTCAGACAATATGCCTCCAAAACATGTCAGGTCTACCTTCGTGCCGTTATCCATCTCAGCACTTATTATCATCGATCACCGGATCAGATCAGTTCAGAAGAGGTGAAGTCCTGGCTCATGGAAACAGCGGCTAAACGAAAATGGTCAGCTTCAACGGTGCACCAAACCTTGATGGCACTCAAGTTTTTTTATCAGCATGTGTTGGAAAAAGAGGATTTCTTTCTTGATATTCCTTTACCCAAACGCCCTCAGAAAATCCCCGTATTACTGACTCAAACAGAAGTTTATGCCCTCTTGCTGGCAACCGATAACCTCAAAAACCTGACACTTTTAAGTTTGTGCTATGGCTGTGGTCTCAGAGTGAGTGAACTGGTCGCTTTAACTCAACACGATATTGATTCAGAGCGTTTGTTACTGAGAGTGGTTCAGGGTAAAGGAAGAAAGGATCGCGTTGTTCCACTTTCAGCCAGTCTGTTGGTCTTACTAAGAATTTACTGGCACGCCTGGCAGCCTAATCACTTCTTATTTTGCTCTTTTCAGCAACAGAAAAAAGCACTAGGCGTCAGCAGTGTGCAAAAAATGTTCAGCAAAACTAAAGTCAAAGCGGGTATTGATCAAGCAACAGGTGTTCACTGTCTAAGGCATGCCTATGCCACCCATCAACTAGAACATGGGCTTCCCATTCATCAATTACAACAATTTCTGGGGCATAGTGATATCAGAATAACCCAGAAATATCTCCATTGGATTCCCGCCAGTTCACAAGTCATGGCTTCCGATCTGTTAGCCGATTTTATCCCAGATAAAAATGTTATGCAGACAAAGCTGGAGGTGCAAGGTGACTCATTTTGAATCGACACATGCAGATATGACACAGGTTGTTCAAACGTTCCTACCCGCTTACCGTCAACGCTATCGATTGACACCTGCCCAAGCCAGCGTTTGTCAAAGTATTGTGCAGTGTCAGACAGAAGACCTGGGTGGTGAAAACTGTTGAGTTGTGCGTGATTTGGGACGAACAATATTGATAAGCTCCTTATCCCAGTCCAAGTCTTCGGCTTATAAAAAAAGTACCTCAACATATCATTAGAGAAACTATTTCTTCTAGACAAGAAAACCGAGAACCTTCTATCCGTGCTTTCTGCCAAATGACAGGGAGCTTCATAAAAGAGGTTTAACTCCAGAACGATAGCAGAAGGATGAGGTGTGCGGCCGAGCAAGGTCGATAATTCCAGCGGGAAATAATTGGATCAGCCAGTTCAATCCAATAATTTGGGTCAGGGTGAAATTAAATAATTTCTAATACTAATCCAATGCATCTCTTACTTATTTATCATTAAGAATGGTAATATTCAGTATGAAAATTTATTTAGACAACTGTTGTTTTAACAGACCATTTGATGATCAATCACAACTTAGAATTTTATTAGAATCTGAGGCTAAATTAAGGCTATGTTTGCTTTAATAGTTGAAAATGTTCGTAACGTTCCGCAGCCGCTCGCAGAACAACGCAAGGAGTGATTTGTTCGCCCCATCGTTCTAATCCACGACGCCAGCCCAAATAGTT
>Ga0105351_1000754_pt1 | contig 15112 bp, 12 predicted proteins | sample EN4Hudsemesocosm_FD_83662 | JGI IMG/M metagenome (GOLD analysis project Ga0105351, IMG submission 83662) | Methane-oxidizing microbial communities from mesocosms in the Hudson Canyon - EN4B Hudson Canyon | ecosystem: Environmental > Aquatic > Marine > Cold seeps | place: Hudson Canyon... | reverse complement strand
TTACTGAGTTACCATGTTGCTTTAATAAAAGGTACTGATGTTGATCAGCCTAGAAATTTAGCTAAGTCAGTTACTGTGGAGTAGGTACTTAATAATTACACAATTGTGCACACATAAAAAAGTCTGCACACTAATAAAAATATCTGCACACTAAATCGATATCAAATAAAAAAGTCTGCACATTAATAAACTAACTTCTTTTAATTAGGTCTACTTAGGTAGGCCTTTTTACTTTTTGGTGAAAACAAATGGCTAGAAAATCAAAACCGTCACTGGAAGGTTACCAAAGAAAGTTAAAAAATGGATACGGTATTGGTTGTGGTCTAGATTATAAGCCGTGGATAGGTATGTCAGACTTACCTTCTAATGGTGTTGTATCACAACCATTCGGACTTAAAACCAACCGAACTCACCTCTGCTTATCCAATCATGAGAACAACTTTCTTCATTTGGCTGAGTTTGATTCAGACGTTATTGATATTCGAGAGCAGTTCCCTTTATTTCCTATAGAGCTAGCTATACGGTTATCCGAAGAGTTGGGGATAAAATATCCTTTAATTCCAGGAACAAAAACCCCTAATGTGATTACAACGGACTTTTTACTAACTTGTAAAGGTAGTGACAACTATTTATACAAAGCTTATAGCGTTAAACCAGAGGATGGACTCAAAACGAACAGGGATTTTGAGAAGCAGGAATTAGAAAGAGCATGGTGGGAATCATTAGGTATTCAATGGCAAATTTATACAGACTCAGAAAGCGATAAGATAATCGCAGAAAATATTAAATGGTTTTCTCAGCCTGCTAGAAATAACATTTTCTTTGAAGTAGACATATTACTAAGAGCAATTGACGCTATAGAAATAGGTAAACGTGATATTTCGGTAGTGATTCGAGTTTTGGCCAAAGAGTTAAATATCAGTGAATTTGAGGCAAGCAACTTATTTAAAGTTTTAGTTTGGGAAAAGAAAATTGAAGTAGATTTAGGCATATTAATTGAGATGTATGGAGTTGTAGATATATTGAAGGTGTCAAACACTTCCAAGCAGAGGGAGGTTTGCTATGGATTTGGTGCTTAATAGTATTTGGAAGAGTGATCAGGTTTTTTCAGAACTTGAACCTGGGAAATATCGATTAATATCATTGTGTCCCTTAAAAAATAAAATTGCACTGTATCCATTATTAGATGATATAAAAAAAATAATTAAACCTAGAGTCATTGATATTGAGCCATTTGAAGAGGGCATCAGTAAAAAATTGATTTTACCTTCTTCATTCGAACTTCCAGGGTATGTGCTGAAACACGAAGACCAATTGGATATTGAAACGAAAGAACAGAGAAATGCTAGGTATAAGCTAATTGAACCTCTTATATCCGATGATTATTTTGTTTTTGAGTATGCTACTCAGAAAAGGTGCAAGATGGTTTCTAATCATGCCCGCGTAGTGAAGAAAGACGTACAGACGTTATATCGTTACCTAAGAGACTATTGGCGTTATGGCTTAACTCAAAATGCTCTTTTACCTGGGTTTCCTCAGTGCGGTGGAAAAGGAGTAGAGAAGACTCTTTCAGAGGTAAAAGTAGGACGACCGATCAGTGAATCAGAATTTGGTTTTCAGATAAAACAGGGAAAAAATGTAACTGGTCAGGATAAGAAAAAAATACTAAAAGGGTATGCAAAATTCTACGCAAATGAAGGCGAATTATCGTTGGTGAAGGCATATAACAAGACAAAAAATGAATATTATGCAAATGAAGTTCGTGAAGCGGTTGAAACAGGTTGCTCTGACAAAATCCCTTCTCATGCACAGTTTGTTTATTGGGGAAGAAAACTCTCCAATAGCGGAGAGGTAAAGAAAAAACGTAAACCTAAAGGTGATTTTGAAAGAAACCAGAGAGGGCTTGAAAATACAGTAAGCTCATCAACAAGCGGTCCCGGGGATTTTTACGAAATAGATGCTACAACAGCTGATGTACATATAGTTTTAGAGCTGAACCGACATTATTGTATAGGAAGACCGATAATATACTCTGTGACGGATAGAGCAAGTCGAATGATAGTGGGATTTTATGTTTGCTTGGAGAATCCAAGTTGGTACGCCGCTAGCCTAGCTATCGCTAATGCATTTATGCCTAAGTCAGAGTATTGTTCAAAATTTGGTATCGATATAAAAGAAGCTGAGTGGCCATGTTCATATGTACCGTCTGCTCTTGTTTGCGATAGAGGTGAAATGAAAGGAAAGAAGCCTAGTGCAATAATACCTAAGCTTGGCCCTGAGTTAATATTATTACCTCCTTATCGACCGGAGATGAAATCGATAGTAGAAAGACGTTTCGGAATCCTAAATGAGGAGTCATTACATGAGCTTGATGGGACAACCAAAGGAAGGTTTAGAAAAAGAGGAGAAATAGATCCACGAGAGAAAGCAATTTACACGCTTAAAGAGCTTACTGAAACTCTTTTGAGGGATGTATTAAAACACAACAATTTCCATCAATTTGATGACCTACGTACTAAAGGTTTAATTAAAGCCAATTTAGAGCCAACCCCACTCAATTATTGGAATTTTCATATCCAGAAACATCAACATAGTCTCCAGATGAAATCAGAGGGAGATATAAAAGCGCTCCTATTGCCTGAAGTTAAGGCGACTGTTACTAAATATGGAGTGAAATATGGGCAGCTCTATTATATTTGCGAAACTGCTCGAAAAGAAGGGTGGCTATCAGCGGCACGGACAGGTGGGTATTGGGAGATTGAAGCTAGATTTGATGAAAATACTCCTCATATTTTGTGGATCAGGCCAGAGAAAGAAAATAGTTTTATTCGATGTACAATGTTGCCAAAAAGCAAAGCTTTTGATGATCTTACCTATCCTGATATTCTCTATATAACCGAATGGAGTAAAAATAAGAGGGAAACATCAAAACGGCCTTTGGCTGAGTTGAAAAATCATCAGCGGAAAAAAGAAATAAAAGAAAATGCTATAGAGGAGAAAAGATCGCATATCGCACCAATTTCTAAAATTGCTAAGACCAAGAACATCAGGAAAAATAGGAGTTTAGAAAAAGAAAGAGTTAAGAGAGAGCGGTATGAGGATTTGGGTGCTGAAAATATAGTCCAATTCCCTCAACATAAAAAACCTCGAAATTATACCGATGAATCTCTAGATTTAATAAGAAATCTTTGGGAGGAAACTGATGGCGATAGTTAAGGCTATATACAGTGACGCCGTAATTCCTGAACATGAAGGAAACCCTCTTATTGAAGCGCTTCCTCCTATTATTGATGATAAGACGTTAATCAAAAAACTTTCACATTTTCCTCGTTATGATAATTCTGAACGGACTTTAGATGCCCATATAAGAAAATACTATGTTGATAGACTAGATCAGCTTCGACAGCCTCTTCCTGAATATATTCAGTGCTTTCGAGATATTGAGAGGGCACTGTTTGATAGCTATAGCGCTAAGAACCCATTTTCACCTACAACAAATCACTACCTGCATTACTTAGATTATGATGAGACGCCTGTTATACCAAAGACTGGTATCTTTAGACCCAAAGGTTCAGCCAGTACATTACTTGGTGTAAGCGGAGTAGGAAAAACGGAAATGCTCAAGCAGGTGCTAAGCTATTTTGACCAAGCAATTAGTCATAGTGAGTATAAAGGTAAGTCGCTTAACCTAACACAAATTAACTGGATACATGTGGAGTGTCCAGATGACTCAAGCATTCGAACCTTCTGCCACGAAATACTAGATGAGATAAACCAAGTTTTTGGCGACGATACAAAACCAGATAATACAATTGGCGAGCTGCAGAATCAGATAATGAAAAAGGTACGTAGCTCTTTTATTGGTTTAATTGTTATTGATGATATGCAGAGTCTAGATATCGCTAAAGCAGGAGGAGACAAACGACTAATTAATTTTATATTGAGGCTTATTAATAAATCTGGAGTACCTTTTGTATTTTGCGGAAATCCACCATTAGATAAAATTCTAAAGAAAAAGTTTAGAACTGCTCGTCGAGCCGAATCAGGTGGGTATATTGAAATGGATGTACTTGATCCGGTAGTTTGGGAGGAGGTCGTTGCCCCTTCAATATGGCGCTATCAATGGACTAATGAGCCGACACCATTAACGGATGAATTAAGAGATAAACTTTACGAACTTTCACAAGGTATCTTGGATATTGCCATTCGAATATACAAAAACGCTCAAAAGCTTGTGATGGGTACTCCTGATGAGCGAATTACAGTTCAAGTGCTGGATAACTCCTATCGACATACTTGTCGATTGACGGACGCTGGTTTAACTCTATTAAAGTCTGGTGCCCCTTATGCACGTGATGCTTACGATGATTTGTTTTTAAGCGATGACAAAAGTTGGCTTGATATAGCTGATCAGGAAATACAAAAACAAACCAACAATTATCATGACGCTAACTCTGAAGATACTAGAGTTGAAGATGGTGATTTTAATAGACCACAACATCCTGAGTTTGCTGAGAAGTTAAACTCTCTTCGGAATCAGAGCCATATACTCAGTAAAACTTTTGATAAGGATGTAATTCGTAGAGCAGGTACAATGAGAGAACCTATCAATGAGCTGAAAAGATCACAATATATATTAGAGGCCCCGCTAAACTTAGTAGGTTAAATAAACCTAGGGAGTACGAAAATGAGACTGTACCCCGTCACTCTATCACAAAACGAGTCAGTTTATTCATACTTGGCTCGTTATCATATTCTCTCCGGTGAGAAAAACCCGCTTCAAACGTATAAGCTACTCACAGGTAAAAGAGGGTATAAACCCCTTTCAGGTTTACCTACAAAGTTAAATCGATTAAAGAATTTAGTCTTTCCAGATCACACGGTTGAAGAGCTAATCGATGGTCACACGCATTTTAATTATTATGCTCCTTTTATATCCAAGGAGCGTAGGTTTTTGATTTTAAAAGCAATGAAAGAGTCTGGAGCTACAAAATCAAGGCTGGGTTTGCTTCGGAATCATATTGGAGCTGCAGAACCTCTTCGTTACTGTGAAAGCTGCTATAGAGGAGAAATAACTGAAAATGGTTTTCCCTACTGGCATAGAGAGCATCTCCTACCCTCAGTATTTGTTTGTCCTTATCATGAGGAGCCCCTCAAAGAAGTAGATTTATCAAGGATTAACTATCACGAACGAGCCCCTTTGCTACCAGGAAATGGATATTCAGTAATTCAACAAGTATCAGAGGTGGCGTTTAAGAAGCTAGTTATAGTAAGTCAGCAAACACTTGCGATGCTGAATTCAAAATTAGATGGTCGTATAGATCAAGGTACTTACCGAAAATTATTGAGATTCCACAACTTTGTTACTGGAGATGGACATATAAGACAAAAAGAACTTTATGCTCTAGTAGATACATGGCTATCTGATTTAACCCAACTAACTATTTTTAATCATTTGAGAGATAGTCTCAAAGTCGAGCGTTCTTGGTTGTCGACCATGGTTGCTGATAAAAGAGAGTTCCACCATCCTATTAAACACTTAATTGTATTGGGTGCACTAGGGCTAACCTATAATGATGCAATTTATACAGCGATGGAAGAGGCTAAACAGCTAGAACTGGTTTATGAATTTAAAGGGGTTAAAAAGCTCACTCGAGAAGATATAGTTAAGTCTATTTCTAGTGAAGGATCATTGACCAGGGCTGCTAAAAAATTGGGGTGTTGCCTAACGACATTGATAGTGGAGATGGAAAAGAATGGTATAAGTTACAATCGAAAAACCCAGTACATCACAGAACAGTTGAAAAGGAGGTTGCTTACAAAAGCAAAGGGTGGAATGAAAACTTCTGATCTTGCCTCTTACTTTAAAATATCCGTTAGTAGTGTTAATCGAATATTACGTTCAGGAAAGTTTATTAGAACTTTTCAATCCATGGAATAATGCAATGTCTCCCTTCTCGGTTGCTCAAGAAGAAAGCTTGGCAAGCTATTTTTACCGTAGAGCACTTATTAGTGGCTCTAAGATGAGTAGCGAATCAAGCAAACACTTTTTTTCACTTTTAAGTGGTAAGTTTAAAGTGTTACCTGCATTGGGTGGTAAAAATTTGGATTTGAAAATTGCTATTCCAAGTTTTGGTCAAGTGGCTCGTTTATCTGAGCAAAACTCATTATTGCCTATGTTGAGGCCTGTATCAAAGCCTCAGTTACAGTCACAATTATATACAACATTAATGGGGCAATTTACGCACATGAAGGGAGTGTCAAATAGTTATGACTATAACTTGGGTAACCCTAGCCTTCCAGAAGTCGTATTTTGTCCTGATTGCTTTAGAGAAAATATTGAAACCTATGGCATGCCATGGTTTAAAAGAGAGTGGCAAATTTTTAGCTTTGGCTATTGCTTACAGCATAACCGAAAACTTACAAATGTCTTGTGTTACTCATGCAACTGGAAACCGACTGGAAAAAAGTGGATGGAGTTTATTTTTAGCGGTTTTTGCCCCAAGTGTAAGCAAGGTATTTGGTTGAAAGATTCTTGTGAAAGTCTATCGCCTAGTGATGAGCATAAAAAAGTAATAGTGTGGTTTCAACAGATTCTACAAGCTGAAATTCCGTATCTCTCTCCCCCACTAAGAAAACAGTTGATAGTTATCGCAATGCGTAAATCAGGATGTGATCCTTTATCTGATATTCGTTGTCAAATTGAACATATATTGAGACGAGTATCAAATGCCAATAGAAATCACTTATATGTGTCAATGTATTCTGCACCATGGCAGGTTCTTCAAATGATTGAGCGAGGAGAGTGTATAGGGGGAATAGAACTTTTTTGGTTGATTATGATGGTAGCCTTTAAAAAAATGGAGAGCTTCATTGATGTGTTGTTTTCAATTGGAATACAGGTTGAATTAGATTGCTCCAAATTTGTTGGGATGGAAGCGAATAGTGAAGCAGGCATAACGAAGGCACTAGTAACTCGTTAGGGTTTAGTCATATATTCACGTATAAATTTTGAATAATAATGTAAGCTATATGCTTGCTTTGAAAGTACAGCTCTTAACTTGATTAGTTCAAATCTGATCATGACATTGAGGTCATTAGGATGAAATGATTTCTTGGTTAGGCATTTGTTGATTGAATATATCGCTGGACTTCAGTGTCCAGTTTTTCAAAAAAATCGCTCAAAACCCCTATAAATTCAATAATAAAGCCGGAGCTAACAGATATCTGTGAGCCTGGAGAACCTGACAAATTTTTTGCTTGGGAAATGAATTTATTGACTTTATGGTTTTCAGCTTCTGGTAATCGGGCAGCATTATGTACTATTTGATTACGCACTTGATTTACGCCTTTTATATATGGCAGTTCTCGACCCATTGCAGAAAAATCAAACACTGCAACTTTATTCAAATAAAGAAATGCTCTTTCTATCCCAAGACCACTCAAATCTTTAAGCTTTATCGTAGATGGAACGCATTCTTCCATAATGGCACACAAATCATTTAACTGGGCCTCGAGAAAGTTGTAAATGGTAATTATCAGTGACTCTCTGTGTATATTCGGATACTTATATTGGTTCTGATGTAAATCCCATGAATAGTTATCAATGATGTCGTCATGACGTTTCTCTGGGTGTTTTTTCAAGACACCATCGATATGACTTTGTAGCTCTTCATCCTTTTTCTTCCAGCTTGCCTCAGTTTCTTCATGAAACTGACCAAATTCCCACAGTTCATTCTTTGCCGTATGGCAATAAGTAGATAAACCATTTCCAAAAAAGTCGATATCCAAATCCCTCTCCGCAGTATGCTGATTTAAGCTTTAGGTCTAGCGGCTTACGCAAGACCATATGAATTCTCCGCAAAAGTCGACGAATGCAATATAAATTTCTTCAGCAAAATCCTCAACCTCTGGCAGTCTCTTGTTATCTCCATTCCCAACGCCCCAGACTTCATTAACCACAATATCATCCAGTATCTCGTCCGCTGCATTAAAGCGCCATAAATGAGAAGTTGAACCTCGTGTAATAGATGTGGAACCAGAGTTGTTCCTGATAATTGATCTAGGTATCAGCTTTCCAGTCTCATCGTAATGGAAGGTAAAATTGCTTCTTAAGCGGCCTAGATACTTCTCAACATCCTTATTATTTTGGCCTCCTTTTATATAGGTTGTTAATTTTTTGTACTGTTCTTGGGTTCTCTTATCACAGCGTGATACTGAATTTCGAAGCTTTTCGTTATTCTCGATATCCTGAATAGATTTAAGACCTTCGTAAAGGTGGGACCACTGCAATTTAACGAAGTATAACTTTGAGCCATAGTTTTTATGCGACTCATTGGGGGTGTTGTGTTCTTTCCAGTATTTCAGCCCTTCGTTGGCGGTTTGGATATCATTGCAGGCCATCATGAGCTTAACAATGACGGTATAATACTCGGGATCACTCGCAAATAAGCTTTTATCAATGTATTTTGTTCTTGTGGACAAGCTTATTTCCTTACTCTATTTAAAAACCTAATGCTAAAATTTTCGGAGAGCATAGTGAATTGCAACCTTTTTTGGTTATGTGAGAATTCCGTTTGGATTTCCTGGCCAGCTTGTAATTAATGTAATACCAATGACGACAGCACTAAATATAAAAGCAAAAATATAGTCCGTCACAGCGGGTGTAAGAAAGGCAAACCTAATAAAAGCATATATTTCGTATGGAAGTATTGTCCATCTATTGATAGGCATTTCTATATTCTCAATAGTTTCTTCACTCTGATCTTTAGAACTGTCTAATTTAGATATATATTTTTGGCCGAAATAAACCCAATCTCTGTTTCGTAGGGATGCATAGCTAAACAAACAATCATCGTTCAATTTTTCATGTGCACCGTAAACGATACTTTTTATTGCCGGATTAACTGCAATTTCAAATTCTCTAGTCCAGTATTTTTTAAGCTCTGCTGGAGCTTCCTCCAGAAAATAAACAAAATATCGATATAAAAAGTACAGCCATATAAGCCAAATAAATTGATAGGCTAACTTGTAGTTTTCCGAAAAACTAAATACAACGCCCAGCAGTGAGAACTTATCAATTTTTACATCTGCAAGACAAAGTAAAAGAATTACAAGGTTTGCAATTATTAAATTTCTTCTTTGTCTAAGTAATCCTGCTTTCAAGGTAACGTCTCTCAAGTTGTATTCACCAACGCCAAGCCAAGCTGCGTGCGATAGCTGAGGGTATTGTTATGTTAGTTGATATGCGAGATATTCATCTAGCCACTCCCACCACTCAAACCTAGGGTAAGTCTTAGTCCCTTTCTCTCGCCGCTTAACGTTAGAGATAAAAGGCTCGCGTTCAAGTAATTCATTGACTGTGACCTTTGCGATCTTAGTGGGCATCAATTCATTGTTTAAATGGACAGCCATTAGAATGGACCAATTTGATCCACAAAGTGGCTTAATTTGCGTGCCTTTTCCACTTTCGGCCCACTCTGTAATCGTTTTGACTGAAACCCGTCGTCCATCGTTGAGTTCAATGTCATATGGGGAATTCTTTTTCGGCGCAAAGCACTTGAATTCTCCTTGTTTCTTTAGAAGCTCCATTACCCAGTATTCACCGATGTCACCAATGTGATTATCGTTCCCGAGAACCAAGCCTTGCTTCTTTGCAGCTGCAAAGTGCTCGCGTGCTTTGGCAAGAGCTTTGATGGCATCATAGATCGATTTATGAGGCTTCATATTTCTCTTGACCAACGCTGCATTTACGGCAGTTTTGTAGCGAGGAGCGAGCGGAAAGGCTGTCCAAACCATTCAGTGCCTGATACAACATGCATTTATTAAGCATTTTCTCTGATACGCTCTTTCAGCGTTGATATGATATTAGGCCTCAATAAGCCTTTGTTTTTAATTACGACTCGACCACCGTTGCCAATTCTTTCAGCTAGCTCACCAAGTTGCTTAGCATCTTTTAATTGCCAGCCATTTGAAACAGCCCAACTTGATATTTCCATCTCATTAAGCAGCACACCTTCTTTATGGAGGTCTTTGAAAAATAGTTTTGCAGCAGATTCGTCAGAAGGATGGATTATTCCCGTCGACAAATTCACCATTGATGTTAATAATTTTAGTGCTTCTTCTAATAATGGAGTCATGATCAATCCTTGTATTTATACTTAGCCCGCATTTCCGGCTGGTTTGGAGCATAGCGGAAAACCACTCCGACAAAAGTGCTTGTTAGGCGCCAAACATGTCATACTGGTTTTCATTAAACTCAACTCGACTTTCTATTAAATGTAAGATTCGGAGTGCTTTTTCTCCCCTTGAGTATTCACACTCAAAGGCGTCATATGTTAACGCATTCTTAAACTCAACAAGTAACAAATATTGAATGGTGAATAACACTATACGAGTGCAAGAACGGACTACTAATTCGTCATAATACCTTTCATCTTCTTGCCTTGAGCATGGAACGAATAGCGCCCCGTGTGACTGAAGGTTTCTCAATTTGTAGGTCATCGCAATACCCAAACCTTCAATGGATATATACGGTTTTAAGGAAAAAGAATCAATTTTTAGTAAGGATGAATATCTACAGTCAGCTTTAAGGAGAGTTTTTAAATGATCTAATTCTCTGTAATATTCAGGAAATCCGTGTCCATGACCAAGCTTGTTTTTCAAAAACAGACAAAGCTGATTAACTTTACCTGGAGGCTTCGGTTTTTTAGGAATCGGGACAATATGATCCACAAATGCTTCTAGAGCCTGCCATATAAAGGAAAACTGCGTTAGCTCTTTCACCAAGCGGTTTTCTAACTCATGCTGTTTCTCATCTGCGTAGTCTGCATTTGAACAATAACCACTGGCCTCATCAAAACGAATTCGATCAAATTCTACCGATTTAATACCAGAAGCAAGATGGAGTAAGCCGCACATCTGATACCAATGTTCAGGTCCATTTAGATAATCGATGTCCACATCTCTGCATACAAACTCTGTAAGCTTGTACGCGTGCTTATCAATGTTGATTAAGTCATCCATGCTAGGTAGTACGCTTAATAGTTGATTTAGGGGAATTAATTCCTGTTATGTATTCGATCAAAAAACATCAAAATTGCCAGGGTCTTTGATATAATTTAGCTAAGTCTAATTTAGACATAAAAGCCTCAGGACAAAGAGCGGAGCTTTTTTCTTTTGAAAGATAACATACCCGCATTTTATAAGAATCTCAATGAGCTACGTTATTATCAGGCGGATATCACTATCATTGGGAGTTAAGTTTTAATGGATTGAATGACAGTTAAGCGAAGTGAGTTCAACCCCACATTCTCTTCAGGTTAGCTTCGTATCACTTGAATTCAAACGCAATAGATGAAATTCACTCTTAATGATTTAGTTTCTAGTCAAGTAATGAAAATAACCCAAAAGGAGACTTTTGCGTTTTAGCCTGGTTCTAGTTTTTCAGTCGTTTGAGGCTTCTAACCAGTTGGTATGAATAGACTCAAAGTAGAGCTTTTCAAGTTTCGTAGAATGAGAGTTTTTTCTCAAACAGGCCAGAGAACCAAATACATATCTAGCTATTAAGTTACATGAAACAAGCAGTTTACTTATGCTAACTCTGCCATTTGCTAACTCCGTGTAGCACCTTGCCCAATTACCTAGACAACAGTCATGTGTTCCGTTATAAACGAATGAACAAATAATAATCACAAAAAGAGAAACAGGAATGGGCTTGGTTCAACCCAAAGCTGACTGTGATATCGGTTTCAAGGTTGTCTGTAGTTAAATGTGAGTTCAATACTACTTATTGAAACTAGAGTTATTTGTAGTTTGTAGTTTGTAGTTTGTAGTGAAGCATTTAAATGATTTAGGCGAAAATGAGCATGTATATCAATTCTGTAAAAATTAAAGGATTCCGTTGCTTCGACGATGAAGGGCAAAATGCTTACTTAAATAAATTCACCTGTTTTGTTGGACCAAATGCATCAGGTAAGACTGCCAGTATGCTAGCGTTGGTCAGGATGTTTGGCGATATGCAAACTGAACGAACAATCAAACCTACCGACTTCCACCTCTGTCCAGGGGGGCAACTGTCTGAGGTGAGCGAAAGGCATTTAAGTATCGAGGTAAAGCTTGAGTTCCCTGAGCTTAGTGGCAACACGGCCGCTGGCATGTCAATTCCTGAGGCTTTTAACCAGATGGTAGTTGCTGAGCCGAATGGAAGGCTTTACTGCCGAATACGCTTGGAAGCTATTTGGACGAAGGATGGAACTGCACTAGGTGAAGTTCAACAGAAGTTGTTATGGATATTGACTCCCTCTGATGACCCCGAGACCATCCAAAACAATCAGCGCTTGGTTAAACCCGCAGAACGATCTCGTTTGAGGGTTGTCTACGTTCCTGCAGTACGTGATCCTGCCGTACAAATTCGGGCGACGTCAACAACAGTATTTGGTCGCTTACTTAAAGCCATTGACTGGGGTGAGCATCAAGTTGCTATCCAGGAAAAAATGAATGAACTCAAGTCTGATTTAGGCCGGCTAGCGGGTTTGGCTACAATGAACACTCAGATCCAAAAATCCTGGGGGAAACTCTATGAAGGCCGAGTTGCGGCAAAAGTTTCTTTTCAAAGTGAACAATCAGATGCGGCTTCACTTCTTGGAATGCTCGTACCGACCTTTACTCCAAACGAGCAGGGGCAAACTATCCAAGCAGCAGATCTTAGTGATGGCCTACGGTCGCTATTTACTTTGTCCTTGCCTTTAGGTTTCTATCGGATAGAAGAGCAATTGAAAGTGGCGGCAGCGAGCGCTGGATTTCGAGACGATATTACAGATGAACTTCCTTTATTAACGATTTTTGCTATTGAGGAGCCTGAGAATCACCTATCACCCCATTACTTGGGAAAGGTCGTTACGGAGTTGAATAAGATCGCAAAAGGCTCCAATGCCCAGGTAGTGCTATCGAGCCACTCCCCTTCTATCATGCGCCGTGTCGAGCCGGACGATGTACGTTACTACCTTGGAGGAGAAGCTAGGGACTCCACAGAAATATCGCCACTGAACCTTCCACAGGATCAAACAGACGAATCATTCAAGTACATTCGTGAGGCAATACGGGGGTATCCTGAGCTGTATTTTTCTCGGTTGGTCGTACTCGGTGAGGGGGCATCTGAGGAGATTATTCTACGTAAGGCCTTTGAAGCGAGTGGAACCCCTGTAGATTCGCTATTCGTTTCCGTTGTGCCCCTTGGTGGTCGGCATGTAAATCACTTTTGGCGACTTTTGAACGGACTCAAAATTCCATACGTAACGCTCCTTGACCTTGATAGAGAGAAGGAAGGTGCCGGTTGGGGGCGGTTGAGATATATCCGTGATCAGCTTGTTGCTATTCATGGAACGACTGCTCCCGAACTTCAATTCCCCTTAGAAGGCGGGGGCACTAGTAACTTGGCTCTTGTCAATGATTATACGCTTGGTGGAAATGAGCACGATACAGCTAAGATGGCTGCATGGATTGACCTTTTTCAGCGGCAATTCAATGTATTCTTCGCCAAGCCACTGGACATCGATTTTTCTATGTTGAAGTGTTTTACCGAAATCTATCAAGCTCAAGCGCCTGCCAGTGGCGGTCCCCGTTTGCCAAGTGACGAGCCTGCCCTTAAGCAGGCCAGAATTACACGGATGCACCAGGTACTGGCTTCAGATGTAACAACAGCCCCCGTAACTTTAGGAGAAAGTTACGATCAGATAACGGAGATTCCTCTATTCGCTTGGTACAAATATTTGTTCTTGGATGGTTCAAAACCTGTAAGCCATATGCGTGCAATGGTTGCGCTTGATGGATCTGATTGGGTTGACGCAATGCCTTTAGAATTAAAGGAGCTAATCGCACATGTTAAAGCGAGTGTGACACCAGCTCCTCCCCCTCCACCACCAAGTGCCTCCAATGCCACAGCTGCTTAGTGAAGAGAATTGGCACCCGGTCGATGTCGATGGCTTGGAAGACCGGGCATATTATGTCGTTCGCTCTACTGAGAACAAGCTTGTGGTTGCTGGTCCTGGGGCGGGTAAGACTGAGCTTCTGGCTCAAAGAGCCAACTATCTTCTGACGACTGGTCGCAGCCCCAAACCAAGACGAATTCTAGCTATATCATTCAAACGGGATGCCGCAAAAAATCTTTCTGAGCGAGTTCGCGCAAGAAGTGGTGACTATTCAGATCGATTTGATTCAATGACGCTAGATAGCTTCGCTAAGCAGTTAGTCGATCGTTTCTATCCTGCACTACCGGTGAATTGGAGGCCCAGAGCTAACTACCTTGTTCGCACATCTTCTATACCAGATCATGATGCACGGGCGTGGTTTTCTAAAGCGTTTGTGCCGGTAGGGCATGCTAGGCCAAATATGGCAGGCTGCAATAGAGCTCAGATAGCAGCATCCTTGGATAAGGTGATGCATGGTGCTGAATTACCTTACGAAGTAGTAACGAGCAATATTCATCAGGCTTGGGGGCGTCAGTGGTGGCGCGAGCAATTGGCATTGCAATCTACGGAACCAAGCCTGACATTTCCTATGCTCAATCGTTTGGCTGCCTATTTGCTTCGAACGAATCCTAAGATAACTGCTGTACTTCGTATGACTTATTCGCACGTATTTCTCGATGAGTTTCAAGATACCACTGCGTCGCAGTGGGACTTGATTACCTCTGCCTTTTCGGGATCAGACAATGTACTTACTGCCGTTGGTGATGGGAAGCAACGAATCATGGCTTGGGCCGGAGCCGATATTGATATTTTCAATAAATTCAAAGTGACATTTGATGCTGAGCCTGTAGCGTTGATACGAAATTACAGGTCAGTACCGGAATTGATCCAAATTCAACATGCCATTGCTCAGATTGTCGAGGCTGACTCCGTAAAGCCAGAGTCTGCAACGACTCATCAAGACAAGGGTGTATGTTCAATACTAGGCTTCGAAACCCCTGAATCAGAGGCAATATATCTTGCCGATCTCATCCATGGTGAAATTAAGGGCGGTGCCAATCCACGAGATTTCTGCATATTGGCTAGACAGAGCACAGGGGCCATGATTGCCTTTTTACAAACTGAACTTCGAGCACGAGGTGTGA
>Ga0105351_1000746_pt1 | contig 15268 bp, 13 predicted proteins | sample EN4Hudsemesocosm_FD_83662 | JGI IMG/M metagenome (GOLD analysis project Ga0105351, IMG submission 83662) | Methane-oxidizing microbial communities from mesocosms in the Hudson Canyon - EN4B Hudson Canyon | ecosystem: Environmental > Aquatic > Marine > Cold seeps | place: Hudson Canyon... | reverse complement strand
CGTGGTATTGATATTCAAGAACTTCCTTATGTAATAAACTATGACCTTCCTCAAGATATTGAAGATTATATTCACAGAATTGGAAGAACTGGACGAGCAGGACATTCAGGTGAGGCCATATCTCTTATTTGTGTTGAAGAGAAAAAACAGTTAAGAGAGTTTGAGCGAGAATTAAAATTAACTATCAGTCATGAAATTCTTGAAGGTTTTGAACCAACAGAAAAAGAAAGAAGAGACTACAGACCAAAAGCATTTAAAAATAAAGATAAACAAAGAAATAAAGAAGCAAACAAAAAAAGAAGCCCAGGTAAACCAAAAGCTTCTAAAAAAACTACAAAAAGAGATGCAAATAGAAGTTTCTCTAAAAAATAAACAACTAAAAATGACAAGAGTAATTAGATAAATAAATTATCTATTACTCTTTATTATCAGTAGGTTTATTTAAAATATTTTCCATAACATCTGCTAACGCAAAACCCAAAACTTCATGTTGATCTAAATCTAAATGTACCCCATCAAGTTTACTGGCACTGGTGACACTGTTAGAATCAAAAAAATGACACCCCTCTTCTGTTGCAACTTGTTCCAATTCTGAAGCCAAATTTTTACACTTTCTTTTTGAACCTTTAAACTTTTTAGCCAAAACACCTGCAGGATCTAAAACCAATGGTGGAGCGATTACTAATATTTCTGGAATACTTAAAGTCGGTTCAATGGGAGAATTTTTTATTTTTGTTATTAATGTCGATAAACCTTGTGCACTGTGTTTTGAGGTAACATGATGAATAGCTTGAAAATCATTTGTACCTAAAAATATTACAATCAAAGACAGTGGGGAATAGGTTTCAATTTTTTGAGAGATCCCAATAAGTCCATTTCTACCAGGTTTTTTTGGATCTTCCCATGCCGTTCGTCTTCCATTTAAACAATCTTCAACAAATCGTGTATCATAACCTTTTTTATTTAGAATATTTTCACATATTCCCGTCCAACGTTTGTCAAAAGCAAATCTTTCCCTGGTATTTGGTATAACACCCCAGCTAACAGAATCTGAGTATAAAAAAATTTGTTGCATATAAAAAACCTTTAATATTATTATTCATTGTAACAAATTACTAATTGTTATAAATTTAATGTATTGGACATCAACTATAATTTTTTATTTGATGTGTAATTATGACTAACTTTTTTCAAAAAAAGCAATTTTATTCTATATTAATTATGTGAATTTATCCTATACTGCTTTTATGACACAAACAAATAAAAATATATTTTACATTTTAATGTTTTTAGCAATGGCTGGATGGGGAGCATCTTGGGTAAATGCAAAAGTTTTAAGTAACTATATCAATGAATATGAACTTATTCTTTTGAGGAACATATTCACAATTATTACCTTAGGTCCTATTTTATTAATATCAAAAAAAAGTTTTAAAATAAATTTAAAAAGTTTTCTTTTAGCCGTCCTTGCATCAATTGTAATGATTGCCTACATGAAGTATTATTTCTTAGGTACTAAATTTGGGACAGCAAGTTTAGGTGGAGCGTTAGTAACAACTCTTATACCTATAAATACTTTTTTAATTATGGCTGTGTTTTTTGGGAAAAAAATTCTAAGAAAGGATATATTTGCTCTAATATTAGGGGCCATTGGAGTTCTTACTATTCTTAACGTATGGTCTTTTAGTTATGAAGAGATATTTACTCAACATAATTTATACTTTTTATTTGCTTCTGTTCTTTGGCCAATTCTTACAATAGTAAGCTCTAAAACTACTAAAACATCGCCCATGACGTTTACATTTTATTTGTATGTTATCACTACTGTTTTAGTATCAATCTTTTTTATAGAATTCAAAGAGATAAATCACTCTGGTTTTGACTCAATATTTTGGATAAATATTTTAAGCCTTGCAGTTATTTCAACGACTTTTGCAACAACAGTCTATTTTATAGGAATTGAAAAATTAGGTACGAATGAAGTAAGTTCTTTTATATTTCTTGTCCCTTTATTTGCTATTAGTTTAAGTGCCCTATTTCTAAAAGAAGAAATCAGTTCATCCATCATCATTGGTACCCTATTGACTCTTTTTGCAGTTAAGATATTAAATAATATAAAACTACTAAAAAAGACTAACTTAAAATAGTCTATTACATGATACTTTAAAGACAAATAAGATTCCAAAATTGCTATAGTATTGAATATATAATACTTTTTATGTATTCTAAGGTGTAAGGAGTTTTCTTGTTACATAATGATGAAAAAAGATTGCTAAATCTTATAAACCTGGGTCCTATATTTATCATATTTTTTTCACTAATAATTACATTCACAATGATTGAAAATAGCAATACTCTTATACAAGATGAGATGAAAGAAATAAGAGAAGAATCCCTCAACCAAAAAAAGATACAAATAAAAACTGAAGTACAACGAGTATACAATTTAATTCACAATGAAAAAATTAAAACAATCAATAATATCCACAATAACTTGAAACACAGAGTTGAAGAAGCGTACATAATTGCAAATTCAATTTATAAAAAAAATCCCGAAAAAAATATAAATGAAATTAAAAAACTTATCAAAGATGCATTAAGAGAGATAAGGTTTGATAAAAAAAGAAATTCATACTTTATTTATAGCCTAAGGGGAGAAAATATATTATTGCCAACAAAAGAAGATGAAGAAGGAAAAAACTCATGGGATGTAATTGATGCAAATAATAAATATTTTATTCAAGACTTAGCAAAAATAGCAAAAAATAAAAATGAAGGTTTTTATACTTCTGATTACAAGAAAGAAAATGAGGATTCCCCTTATGGAAAAGTTTCATACGTAAAATACTTTAAGCCTTTTAATTGGATTATTGGAACCTCTAAATACACCAAAGACTATGAAGAAGAATTAAAGAATATGCTGTTAACTAAAATTCAAAATATAAAATACGGAAAAAACAGTTATATTTTTGTTTTTGACCACAAAGGATTGATGTTAAGTCATTATCGTAAATCCTATATTGGAACCAACAGAATAAACATTCAAGATATAAATGGATTCATGATAATACAAGAGGGAATTAAAATTGCAAAAAAAGGTGAAGGATACATGACTTATATTGGTACCGTTCAGCCAAGTACTAAAAAACCTGCAAAAAAAATATCCTACGTGAAAGGTTTTGAAGATTGGAATTGGGTCATTGGTACAGGCGTTTATCTAAGTGACATTGAGGAAGTGATCAATGCAAAAAAAATGCACCTGGAAGAAAAAAATAATAAGCAAATTATAAAAATATTAATTATCAGTGCTATTGCATTTATTATGTTATTTCTTTTCTCTTTGTATTTTACACAAAAAGTAAGAAGCAGATTTCAAAATTATAAACAAAAAGTGGAAGAAAAAACACAAGAGTTAAATAATTTCAATGATGATTTAGAATTAAAAGTAGAGACGCGAACAAAAAATTTAAACTACATAAACAGCAAGTTAAAACAGACAATTAAGAACTTATCTCAAACAAAAAAAGATTTAATTAAATCTGAAGTGAGTGAACATGAAATGGAAGAGAAAGTTACAAAACAATCTAAAAATTTAAGTTATGTCAACAAAAAGCTAAAAAATACCGTCATGAGCTTAACAAAAACTAAAAAAGATTTAATTCAAGCAGAAAAAATGTCAATACTTGGAGAACTTGTGGGTTCTATTACTCATGAAATAAACTCACCATTAGGAGTATGTATTACCTCCTCATCTCATCTTGAGGAAGAGACAAAAAGACTCATTTCATTATATACTGAAGATAAAATGTCTGAAGATGATTTTAAGACTTTTATGCATACAACCCAAGAGTTATCTAAAATTTTATCTTTAAACTTAAATAATGCAAAGAATTTAGTAACGAGTTTCAAAAATGTTGCAGTTGATCAAGCAACTGAAGACTTAAGAGAATTTGATATTAAAAAATACATCAATGAAATATTGTTAGCTTTAAAAAGTAAACTTAAAAAAACCCAAATCGATATAGAGGTTGAATGTGAAGATAATATTATCTTACACAGTTACCCTGGATATTTATCACAAATTTTTACAAATCTTATCAACAATTCTATTTTACATGGTTTTAAAGAGAATGAAAAAGGTGTAATTAAAATATACATTAAAAACTTTAGCCATAATATAGAATTAAAATATTATGATAGTGGCAAAGGTATACCTTTAGAAATAAGAGACAAAGTATTTGATCAATATTTTACCACAAAAAAAGGAAGTGGTGGTACGGGACTTGGTTTATATATTATAAATGAAATAATAACAGACAAATTAAAAGGAAGTATTAAAATTAACTCTAAAAATAAGATAGGAATAGAGTTTATTATTGATATACCAAAAATAGCTATAAAAAGTTCATAAAGGTTTTGTAATGGGAAATATGAAATTTACAAAAGATAAAAGCACAAAAACAAAAGATGATGCCTCTTGGAAGATATTGATTGTTGATGATGAACCAGAAGTTCACAGCATGACCAAAACAGTATTGTCACGATTTGAATTAGATGGCAGAAAATTAGAATTTTTAAGTGCTTATGATGGAAAAGAAGCCATTGAAATATTAAAAAATACTCAAGATATTGTATTGGTTCTATTAGATGTTGTGATGGAAACAAATGACGCAGGACTTATTGTTGTGAAAAGAATCAGAGAAGAATTAAATAATGATTTAATACGAGTAATTTTGAGAACAGGACAACCTGGAAGTGCCCCTGAAGAAGAAGTCATTGTAAAATACAGAATAAATGATTATAAAGAAAAAACAGAACTGACATCAAAAAAACTATTTTCAACAATGGTAACAGCAATCAGATCATATCAAGATTTAGCAACCATCAAAAAAAGCAAGGATGGATTAGAAAAAGTCATTGAAGCTACAAAATCTATATCAGAAGAGAGATCATTAAATATCTTTGCAGAAGATGTTTTAGGGCAATTAATTTCAATTATAAATTTAAATAATACATCAACGAATGATACAAACAACGCATTAGTCGTTGAAAAACAAAACAGTGATTTTCAAATTATAGCAACCTCAGGAAGTTTTACAAATAAAATAAATTTTAGCACTTTAGATAAAAATGTTATTGACTTGGTTACCACAGCAATTACAAATGAAAAGTCTGATTTTTCACAAGATAATTATGTAGGATATTTTAAATTTAACAACGAAATATCCTATGTCATTTATATATCTGACTGTAAAAATACAAATTTACTCGATAGAAATCTCGCTGAGATATTCAGTAATAATATCGCCATTGCGTTTAATAATATTTCTTTAAATAATGAAATTCTTTGTACTCAAAAGGAGATTTTAGAAAGACTGGGTGAAGTTGTTGAAAAAAGATCAAAAGAGGCTTCAAAACATGTTTATAGAGTTTCTGAGATTACCTATGTATTAGCAAAAGATTATGGATTAAGTGATGATGAAGCTATACTTCTTAGAATGGCTTCTCCAATGCATGATGTTGGTAAAATTGGTATCAGTGATAGTATTTTATTAAAACCAGGCGCATTAACCCCTGAAGAATTTGAAATCATGAAAACACATTCTGTTATTGGATACAAAATATTAAAAAATTCAAAAAGAGATATTATAAAGGCAGCTGCAACTATTGCCTATGAACATCATGAAAAATGGGATGGTTCAGGATATCCCAGAGGATTGAAAGGTGAAGACATACATATATATGGAAGAATATCAGCCATAGCAGATGTATTTGATGCGTTATATCATAAAAGATGTTATAAAGAAGCTTGGCCACTTGAAGATATCATTGAGTTATTTGAAAAACAAAGAGGTAAACACTTTGATCCTAAATTAATTGATTTGGTTTTAAAAAATATTGATTCATATACAAGCATTATAAAATATGTGTAACCTATAAATTATCAAACACTTCAGGGGTAATATTATTCACTTTTAAAAGATATTAATTATTCTTTTAGTTTTTTTTGAATAAAGTTACAAAACTAAAGGATAATGTAATGATAGAATCTAAACATGAAATCTCAAATGAAGATGGCTATAAAAAATATAATAACTTTATTATAAGCGAAGAGTTAAAAAGTATCATCAGCGATGATTATTACTTATATGGTTCAGAAAAGTTTGCTAAAAATAATTTATGTGAAGAATTGTATAAATTAAATTTTTATGACAAATATGATGAAGATGCCAATCAACTGGTATACTCAAAATATATCAACAATGAAAAATTCAAAGAAAAGGCTTTTTTTATTTATTCAATCATTGATTTTAATAAATACAAAAAATTTGTTGAAGAGAATGAAAATATTGAAAATCCTAATGATTTAACAATAACCTACAATATTATAGACTCAGACAATACAAAAGTTTTAATTTATAATATAAGTATTGTTGATATATCTTTCGTTTTTTAACTGAATTTTATCATATCAATATCATACTATTTTCATATTTTTATCATTTGATGCTGTTATCATTTTAATAACATTAAAAGGAGAAAACATGTTAAGTAGAATTTCAAAAATTGCTATTGCTTTAGCATTAGGGTTAAGTGTTTCTTATGGTGCAACTGTTGCAGAAGTTAAATCTTTTGTGGCTGAAGGTGTTACGTTATGTAAAGAAAAAGGTAATGATGCTTGTCTTAAAGAATTTAACAACAAAAAAGGTTCTTTTATTCGAGGTGAATTATATATGTTTGCATATGCATTTGATGGAGAACTTAAAGCACTTGGTTCAAACCCACAAATTGTAGGAAAAAATCTTTATAAACTTAAAGATGCCAGTGGTACAATGCTTATCCAAGAATTAATTAGTATTGCTCAAAATAAAGGTGAAGGTTGGTTTGATTACAAATGGTCTCATCCTCAAACTAAAAAAATTACTGACAAAACTTCTTTTATCAAAAAAATTGATGGAAACATGTTTATAGGTACTGGTTACTATAAATAAGCCTTTTTGTTTACACCTGTTAGACTCGAAATAACAGGTGTAAATTTACTTCTTATATATTTATAATTTTACTATTCAACATTTGGTGTTTTTAACTTAAAAAAATATATTTATATTAATATTAATATTTAAATGTTACCTAATGGTGATATAATCAAAGCATAAATATACTTAATTAAAGAATTACTAATGAAAAAAATATTTAGTTCGGTCCTATTAATTTTAATTATGTTTGCCACTCCACTTCTTGCAAACAAAAAACAAAATGTCCTTATATTACACTCTTATAATCAATCCTATAAATGGACAAATGATCTCAATAATGGAATTGATGAAGTTTTAAAAGAAAAATTTACCAATATTAGAGTATTTATAGAATACATGGATACTAAAAGATATGTAAATAACAATCACTATGAAAACCTTTTTAACCTCTATACCAACAAATACAAAGACGTAAAATTTGATTTAATAATCAGTTCGGATAATAACGCATATAACTTCTTAAAAAAATACAATAAAACACTGTTTAAAACTGTGCCCGTTGTTTTTTCTGGTGTAAATTATTTAAAAGAAGGTGATTTAAAAGAGTATAAAAATTTCACAGGTATCAATGAAAAAGCCGATATCAAACAAAACTATGAACTTATTAAAAAACTGCAACCCAATGTAGAAAATATTTATACAGTTATTGATACTACAACCACGGGTAAAACAGTAAAACAAGAAGCAAAAAGAATATTTAAAGAACTTTCAGGCGATGGTATTCACTATGAAATTATTGAAAATATGACACAAGATGAGCTCAAACACAAAGTTAAAACACTGCCAAATAACAGTGCAATTTTACTCTCTGTTTATTTTAGAGGTAAAGATAACAGCTCCTATGCCTACTATGAAATATCTAAAATGATTTCAAACAATTCCAAAGCACCTTTATATGCTTTATGGGATTTTAACTTAGAACATGGGATTGTGGGTGGTTATTTAACCAGTGGACTTTCACAAGGGAAAGAAGCTGCGCTAATGGGTCTAAAAGTATTGGATGGAGTAAAAGTAAAAGATATACCTGTAAAATACAAAAGTCCAAATACTTATATGTTTGATTATAATGAAATCCTAAAATATAACATCAATCCAGATTTACTTCCACTAAACAGTTATGTTATTAATAAACCATTGAGTTTTTACGAAGTTTACAAAAAAGAAATTTATACATTAATCACACTATTTATAATGATGTTAATTTTAATTATTGTATTGCTCATTAATATTCAAAAAAGAAAACACGCAGAAAAAAGAATAAAAAATCAACTTATATTTGAGCAAAAACTTATAGACACCGTTAATGCACCCATTTACTATAAAGACAAAAAGGGTAGGTATATTGGCTGTAATAAAGCTTTTGAGGAACATTTAGAAAAAGATAAATCTGAATTCCTTGGTAAAACTGTATATGATGTCCTGCCTGAAAATGTCGCAACCATCTATAACACAAAAGACAAAGAATTGCTTAAAACGGGGCAATCTCAAGAATATGAAGGAATAAGAGAATTCGCAAATGGCACAGTAGTTGACTTGGTATTTTATAAAGATGTTTTTTATGATGAAAAAAACAGTATCGAAGGATTTGTTGGTGCCATATTTGACATTACTCAACTTAAAAAAACAACAAAAGAATTAAACAATTTAAATAAAAATCTTGAAAGAAAGGTTCTGGAGAGAACCCAAGAACTCGAAGACTCAAATGATGAATTAGAACAAACCATAACCAATCTAAAAGTAACACAAAACAAACTAGTAGAAGTAGAAAAAATGGCAAGCTTGGGTGGTTTGGTTGCTGGTGTTGCTCATGAAATCAATACTCCTGTAGGAGTTGGTCTTACAGGTGTGACTCATTTTCTTGATATTTCAAAAGAAATCAATAACAGTTATTTAAAAAACAGCATGACAGAAGAAGACTTTGAAGAATACTTAATCACTTCAAAAGAATTAGCAACGGCAATATATTCTAATCTTGAAAGAACTGCAAACTTAGTTAAAAGTTTTAAACAAATTGCAGCAGATCAAACGAGCGAAGCCAATAGAGAGTTTAATCTCAAAAAATATATTAAGGAAATACTCTTAAGTATTAACAGCGTCATAAAAGAGGCAAATTTATCAGTCACTGTTACTTGTGATGAAAATATCAATATCGATTCTTATCCTGGAGCATTTTCTCAGATAATATCAAACTTAGTTATTAACTCAATAATACATGGATATGATGAAAAAGAAAAAGGAACCATTACTATTGATGTTTTACGAACAAAAGAGAAGTTAAAAATCACATACAAAGATTATGGAAAAGGAATCAAAGAAGAAAATTTATCCAAAATATTTGATCCATTTTTTACAACAAATAGAAGTAAAGGTGGCACAGGCCTTGGATTAAATGTAATCTATAACATAGTTACGAATACCTTAAAAGGTGAATTTACATGTAATAGTGTTGAGAATGAAGGTGTAGAGTTTATTATACTCATTTAATAATCACTACAGGTTGTTTACATAAATAGACATCATAAAATGATGTCTGATTGAAGGAGAAAACATGTTAAAAAGAATTTTAAAAGTACTTATTGCTTTGGCATTGGGTTTGAGTGTTTCATATGGTGCAACTGTTGCAGAAGTTAAATCTTTTGTCGCAGAAGGTGTTAAACTGTGTAAGGAAAAAGGCAATGATGCCTGTCTTAAAGAGTTTAATAACAAAAATGGCTCATTTATCAGAGGTGAACTCTATATGTTTGCTTATGCATTTGATGGTGAGCTTAAAGCACTTGGTTCAAACCCACAAATTGTGGGAAAAAATCTTTTTAAACTTAAAGATGCCAGTGGAACTATGCTTATTCAGGAGCTAATTAACATTGCGAAAAATAAAGGTGAAGGTTGGTTTGATTATAAATGGTCTCACCCACAAACTAAAAAAATTACTGACAAAACTTCTTTTATCAAAAAAATTGATGGAAATATGTTTATAGGTACGGGATACTATAAATAACAACATTTCTAAATCTGTTATGATTAACAGATTTAGAAATATCACCTTACGCGTTATACTATCCTTATGTTCACCTTCTAAAACTTTCATAAAAGTCACGATTAAATTATAAAAATATAACTTTAGATATAATTCCAACAAAAAAAGAGTATTTATGGAATTTTTAGAAAACATCACAACAATTTGGATTATAATATTTATACTCACAGGATTTTGTGCGGGATACATTGACTCTATTGCAGGTGGGGGAGGAATGATTCAAGTTCCGGTTTTATTATTAAGTGGTATTCCTCCTATTTTTGTATTAGCATCTAATAAAATGGCCAGTCTTTTTGGAACGTTAATGGCAACCATAAAATATGCCTTAAGTAAAAAAATCTCATGGAAGATTGTATCAATTGCAATAATTCCTTGTCTGATAGCTTCATACATAGGTAGTAAACTTGTGATGTATATTCACGATGATATTATTCAATGGGCAATACTATTATCAATTCCTATTGCACTTATATTTTTACTGAAAAAAAGTAAAGAGATAAAAGAAGAAAATACAAAATCATCTAAAAAAAATATTATCTTAGCCACCACACCAATAGGATTTTATGATGGACTTTTGGGTCCTGGAACTGGTACCTATATGACAATATCCATGAAAAAATTTCTACATTTAGATTATATTATTTCAACTGCATCAACCAAACCGTTAAATATGGCGACAAATTTAGGCTCAGCTATTGCATTTGTAGCTGCGGGTAAAGTAGTATGGATTATAGCACTTCCAATGGCAGTTGCAAATGTAGCTGGATCATACGTTGGAAGTCATTATGCGATAAAAGGCGGTGAAAAATTTATTAAAAAAGTACTTATCTATGTTTTAATATTTATGTTAGTTGCAAATATATTAAAAATATTATTCACATAATAAATATCAAACTTGATTTTAAGCAAAAAAAAAGGAGCAGATAAGATATCTGCTCCTTAGTCTATTATAAATTATAAATTATAAAACTGTTACGTTTTCAGCTTGAGGACCTTTTTGACCTTCACCAACTTCATAAGATACTTTTTGACCTTCTTCTAAAGAAACTCTTCCGTATCCAGTGTTATTAATTTGTCTGAAGTGTACGAATACATCATCTCCACCATTTTCTTGTTGAATAAAACCATAACCTTTTTCACTGTTGAACCATTTTACTGTACCGTTTACTGTATTTGCCATTGCAATTCCTTTTTTTGTTGTTGAAATACACTTCGCATGCGAAGTGGTCGAAAATATAAAGTGACATTCTTTTGGTGAATTGAATTGCTAACACACGTCTACAATAAAAAAACAACCCAAAGATGAGCTCACAATCATCTTTCAATCGCGAATATTATAACTTAAAAAAATTAGAATATCAAGTATTTTTTAAAAAAACACAAAAAATTCAATGATTTTAAGCTACATCTTATTTTAGGCCTATTATTGCATTAAAAATGACGTTCTAATGCTTTTCATAAATTTCAAGCGTACCATCTTTTTTAAGAGCCATAATATTATAAGAATCTTTTCTATCACCCATTTCCATTCCAGGACTGCCAACAACCATACCTGGTACTGTTAATCCTTTAATATCTTTTGGTTTTTGAGTCAATAATTTTTTTATCGCAGAATAATCAACATGTCCTTCTATGACATATCCATCAATTAAAGCAGTATGACAAGAAGCCGTTTGAGGTGTTAACCCTTTACTGGCTTTTAACTTATCAAAATTATCTTGAACAATAGTTTTGATGTTAAAACCTTTGTCTTTCATTTGAGCTATCCAGCTACTACAACACCCACAGTAAGGAGTTTTATAAACCGTCATTTCTTTTGCCATATCTGCAAAACTAAAAGTTAATGCAGCCATTGTTAATAATATTGTTTTTTTCATTATTATCCTTTTATAATTTTTCTATATAAGAAGCTAACTCAGGGATCATTTCATTGGGAATATTTTTCATTTGCATTTTCATGATTGAGCCATATCCATAAACATCAAGTTCGCCTTTTTTATACAATTTTAATTTTTCTTCAAGTTCTGAGGCAGTTGCATTTTTAAGATTGGGTACTTTATTCATATAAACTTTTTCACCATTATACCCATGACAAAATTTACAGGAGTGATATAATACAGGACCTTTGTCTTTTGCAAAAACACTTAAGCAGAGTAAAAATACAAGATATAGATATTTCAAGACTTACCTTTTCTAGATTTTATGTATTGTATAATTTTAAGTGTGTAGTTAGTGTGTAAATGGAATATAAACGTATTAACTGTATTTATTCATAGTTGAGTTCATCCACGTATTTTTCTCTAACGCTAATAAAGTCGTCAACATTTTCAAAAAAGAGTTCTACTAATTTAGGGTCAAAATGTTTTCCCTTTTCTTCTTTAAACAATTTCCAAATATTTTCATCAGGCCAAGCATCTTTATAAACTCTTTGACTTCCAAGAGCATCGAAAACATCCGCAAGTGCAGTGATTCTTCCATAGATGTGTATGTCTTCACCTTTTAATCCTCTGGGATATCCTGAACCATCAAATTTTTCATGATGTTCGAAAGCCACAATTGATGCTGTTTTCATTACTTTACGCTTGGAACCATTTAACATATCAAAACCGTATTTTGGGTGTTCCATCATTGATTTTCGCTCTAACTCACTTAAATATCCAGGTTTATTTAAAATCACCTCTGGAATAGCAATTTTTCCAATATCATGCATGGGAGAAGCCAATTCCAAAAGTGAAGCTTCTTCTTCATCTAGACCATATAACAAAGCAAGAATTTTTGAATATTTTGCAACTCTTTTAACATGATTTGCAGTTTCTTTACATCTGCCCTCACCAATTGCACCCATAGTATAAATAACTTCAGACTGAGTATCCTCAATCTCTTTATTTAATGATTTTATAGTTGAAATACCCTCTTGCACTTTATGTTCTAAGTTATTTTTATACTCTTCTAATTCATTACTTTGTCTATAATAATCAATCCATAAATCAGATTTTAATAAAAATTCTTCAACAGCAACGGGTTTACGAATAAAATCAACAACACCACCTTTTAAAGCTTGGCGAACAGTATCTTCATCTGCAGTTCCTGAAAGTGCCACAATAGGAAATTTATTATTTGAATTTAATTTTATTTTACTTAGTACATCTAACCCATGCATATCATCAAGTTGCATATCTAAAATAAGTAAATCGATTTTTTCATTTTCAATTATTCCAAGACCCTCTTTACCCGTAGAGGCGCCTATAACATTATAACTTCTTAATTCAAGTATGGATTTAATTTTCAGTCGAATTGTTTTTGAGTCATCTATTATTAATACATTACTTAATGCATTTTTTTCAACATTTTGTATTAGATTATTTATATCTGCAATTGTTTTATTTATATTCTGTTTATATAAATAATCCAATATCCCATATCTAAATATTTTATCTCTTAGTTTAGTATTCATAGCTGAAGTTAATACAATTATTTTTGCACTGCAGAGTTTACTGACATTTTTAACCAGTTCTTCTTCTTGACAATCTTGTAAATAAAGATTTAATACAATGTAATCAAATGAAATCTCTTGAGTTTTTTGCTCAATATCTTTTAAACTAAAAGCATTCCAGCATTCATAACCTAAGGTGGTCAATTCTGAAGTTATAATTCTATTTAGGGATTTTGCATTATCTACAACTAAAATAGATTTAGAGTAAGTACTGTTGTTTTTTAAATTCATTACCATACACTTATTCGTTTCTATGGATATTCAATGTTGTTAAAAAAAGCGTGTGTTTCTTTTTCATAAAATACCTAGTTATTGATTAATAAATTTAAAAGAACTTATAATTGATCTTCAAATATCATTATATCACATAAAAAATAAAAAGTGTCATTTTATTCACAATTACGATATAGACGCTCATATAAAGAAAAAACAGTATTGTTTTTTCTTTATATTTAGAAAAATAATTTTTTATTATATTATTTAAATATAAATAACATTGTGTTAATTATTTTATAGTTCCATAATATTGACTTCTTGTAATATCTTCAATCCAATTATATTGGGTATCATTTATAAAGTTACTCCAATAAAGATTTCCTGAATTTCTCCAAGCATCTAAGACAATTCCTTCTTGAATAGATTTACCTTTTGCACTCAATATAATTGAGCTGTGTTCCCAATACTGTGATTGGTCATGTACAACCCAATGTAAATCAATGGTTTTTAAGTTTTGTAGTTTTAATTTATCGATTAAATCTTGTGCAAAGTGAAAACATAAACCTCTTTTTTTTAAACCCATTTGTATCAATGAATTATGATATAAAGGGGGTTGAACCAATTCGTATTCATTTGCTAAATACTTTGAATACAAAATAGATATCTTTGCAACCTGATAAGCTTCACTTTTATTTATTTCAGCAGAGAGTTCTTTTATATCCTCTTGAAGTTGATTTATAGTTTTTATATCTTCTTGATTATTTTCTTCATTTAAATTGACATCATATTTAACACTACAAGCACTTAATATTACTATTACAAAAATCAGTATTACATATCTCATAAAATATTATATCATTATTGGGAAAAATAAGATACAATTCTTTTACAAATGAAAACAATACAAACGCCTACCCTATCTGATTATTCTGGACTAATACTTCTATCTGCCATCTGGGGAAGTGCTTTTATTGCAACAGAAATGGCCGTTAAAAATTTACCTCCTCTGTATATAGCTTTTGGAAGAATATTTTTGGCTTCAATTTTTTTATACGGTATCATACATCTTAAAAAATTGTCATTTCCAAGAGACAAAAAAACTTGGGTATATTTAATATTTATAGGTATTTTAAACAATTCAATGCCCTTTTACCTCATCACCTGGGGACAGCAATATATCAGTTCAAGTACAGCATCAATTATGTTAGCAGTGGGTCCTTTTATGGCTTTAATCTTATCTCATTATATTACACATGATGAAAAATTTACGCTGATAAAACTTTTTGGTGTTATCATTGGTTTTTTAGGTGTGTTTGTACTTTTAGGAGATGATTTTTTAAATCAAAGACATGACCAATTTTATGGAGAGATTGCTATGCTTTTTGCCATCATTGGATATATTAGTTCAGGATTACTTTTACGAAAAATGTCACACTTACCTACTTTAGTTTGTTCAGCATCAATGTTTATCACTGCTTCAATATCTCT
>Ga0105351_1000741_pt1 | contig 15306 bp, 11 predicted proteins | sample EN4Hudsemesocosm_FD_83662 | JGI IMG/M metagenome (GOLD analysis project Ga0105351, IMG submission 83662) | Methane-oxidizing microbial communities from mesocosms in the Hudson Canyon - EN4B Hudson Canyon | ecosystem: Environmental > Aquatic > Marine > Cold seeps | place: Hudson Canyon... | reverse complement strand
GCAAATCGACGAGTTAACGTTGCATGAATGGGCCAGCAACAATTTTCAAATATTGATTCAAGTTTATTGAGTTTTTGGTAATCAGGAGGAATGTAGGGAGCACCATTACCACCTGATAAGCCAATATTTTGCCACCCACAATAAGCAAGGACAGCATTAGGCTGAACTAAAAATGCCTGATGAAGTTTAAATAAACACTCTGGGTTCCATGTGTCATCAGCATCAAGAAAAGCAATGAATTCGCCTTTAGCTTGGATAAGAGCATTGTTTCTTGCCTTGCAAACGCCAGTGTTTTTTTGATTAATAATAACTAATCGAGAGTCCTGAATAGCGTTAAGAATCTCTAGAGAGCTATCTGTCGAACCATCATTAACAACAATAAGCTCTATATGTGTATAGCTTTGAGCAAACACACTATCTATGCTTCGTTTTAAAAAATTGGCCCCATTAAAGCAAGGCATAATAACTGAAATAAGGGGAAGACTTGTCATAATGATAGACTTAACCGAGACTTCATGCGAGAAAATGCATAAGAGCCCATTTTTCTCAAACTAACATCATTACTAGCAAAAGTTAATTTACGAGCAAAAGTTGATAAAGAATCTGTAGCCATAATACTGACACGCCTGACCTCTAAAGGGTTGTTGTTAACTAAACCAAAACCTGAACTTGTGGTAAATGCAACTTGATAGCCAGCAGATTTAGTCGCCGATAAAACAGAGGAATTATAAAGCCCGTATGGGTACGCAAAGCTAGTCACCGATGTATTTAATAAATCAGATAAATAATGACGGGATTGCACCAGTTCGGCTTTCACCTGTTCGCTAGAGGCTTCAGTCAGTCGGCAGTGTGATAGTGAGTGTGAGCCAATTTCCATGCCTGCAGCTTGCATATCTAATAATTGTTTAGACTCTAGCAATTTAGTTGAGGGAGCATCAGAATCAGACCATGATGATATTCTCCCTATGTCATGAGTGACAATAAACCAAGAAGCAAACATATTACGCTTTACGAGCTCTTCAAAAGCACAAAAATTATTAGCATAACCATCGTCAAAAGTAATAATTACCGTTTTTTTGGGAAGTTGGCTTGCTGGTTTAGAGAGTTGTCTAGCACAAAGACTTGTCCAGCCGTAAGCCTGTAATAAATCAAGCTGCTGAACAAATTCCTGTAAAGAAATGTTCCAAGGAGAATTTACTGGTGACTTTCCATTAGAAATGGAATGGTACATTAAAGAAATGGGTTTAAAATCCCCTTCGCCTTCTAGTAATTTTTTTGAAAAAGGGTCTATTAACATAGGGATTAATTATCTCTTTACTAATTTATTGAGTCTTCTATTTAGGTGCTTTGATTTAGGTGAATATTTTAACCCCTCCTCTAAAATTTTACGTGCCCCTTTTTTGTTATTTATTTCTACATAGTAATCAGACAGTAGTGCATAAGGCTTAGTGAATTTTTTATTGGCTGTAATCGCTTTATTGAAATACTCTATAGCTGCTGCTGGTTGCTTACTTTCTAAGTATATCTCAGCTTTAGTTGTATAAATATGAGGAAATAATATGTAAGAAGGGGACGCTTTATCCTCCATATAGTCAATCTCACCAATAGCGACGCCAAGTAAGTGTCTTTTATATTGCGCTTTATCTGGTGTAGTTGAAAATATATTTTTTGCCCGTCTTAATGAGTGTAAGGCAGCACAATAATGGTGGGTATGGCCGAAATCATGCCCTAACTTTTTTGACCACTTTTTAACCTCAGCTGGAGAGCTAGGTTTAAGTTTTGCTTTGCAATACTGGGGCAGCAATGAAAAATCAAAGTCAGTTTTAGGGTATTCAGCAGATGCTTTAATTACAACGAGCGATAAAGTGATAAATAAAAGATATTTTTTAAACATTATGGAGCCTTATTTTTATAGGTACCTATTTAGATAGGTTTTTAAAAGTATTTTGAAGGTTTTATGTCGGTACTTTGAGTGCTTTCTGAATAATATCTAAAAATAGGGTTCCACTTCTCAGGTCAGGTTCTACATAGTTTCCTTCGGCCCATTCATTCCACGCTTTTAGAAAAATAAATTTTCTATTTTCGGGTAATGGTTTGATTCTTTCTACGGCTCTTTGTAGTTGTTGCTGAAATAGCTCCGGAGTGACATTTTTAAAAACAACACCATTAGTACCTGATCTTGGAGTATTATCCCAGTTAGGTATAACACAAGGATAACTTTCATAATCAGGCATTTCTGTTCTAACTAGGGTCGTAATTATCTCCTCATAATTATAAATTGTTGGTAGTTGTTTACCAAATAAAGCTTGAAGTTTTAATAGTGGAAAGGCATTAGATATATGGTTGTTCTTACCTTGTAGTCTTTGGTCAACAGCAGCATCTAAGCCAAAATTAGCGGGGTTCCAGGTCTCAAAGTGCGATACTCCTACTAAATGTAAGCCTGGTAGCCCTTCTTTGACGGCTAATTCACGCCAGAAGTCAGTAACTTTATTAAGTTCAGGAATTTCAGTAGGGCGGTAAATTAAAAAAACAGGTTTACCATCGACTGTAATATACCGTTTATCCGTAAATGCCTTAAGCAATTCATAAAAATGATCCTCATAATCTTGCATGCCAGGATAGGTTTGCTCAATTAGAATACGATTAGGCGCGCCATGCCAGATACCTGTCCAAGTTTGATTTGCCCAACATAAGCAAAAAGGAAAATCTGGTTCACCAGATTCAAGGACTTCATTAAATGGACGTTCAATTAAACGTTTACCAGCAAACCAATAATGATAATAACAAAAACCTTCAATCCCGTATTTTTTAGCCATTTCCGCCTGAGCTATTCTTGATTCTGGAACTCTTAGATCATAAAAACCCAAGTCGGCCGGAGTGTTCGGTTGATGGTGCCCCCTAAACAGAGGTTTAGCTTTAGCTGTATTGGTCCATTCAGTGAAGCCTGTTCCCCACCATTCATCATTTTCTGGAATGGGGTGATATTGAGGGAGGTAGAAGGCAATGACTCGTGAGGAAGGCTGATTCATAATTTAATGTATTTAAAAGGCTCAATAATTTTAGTTATTTCACTAGAATTTAAGGGTGAAAAAATACAGGGCTAAAGTTAGCCGAGGATGGTTAGTATAAATGTTTTTTAAGCTATATGAGATGTTTTATGGGACCTTTGTTATAACTTCATTAAACATTTTTCGAATTTTTAAATCCCATGTCTGTTGCTTTGCACATTCAATTCTACTAGCACTCATTTCAATAGTATCTTGTTCAAGCGCTTGCTGCACTAGGCTCATAAAATGAGAATAAGAACTGGCAATTTGTAGGTGATGCTTAACAATATCAAGCCCTTCAATATCCGTTGAGACAATAGGACGGCCAGAAGCTAGGTATTGAAATAATTTTAAGGGACTCATAGATTTACAATAAGTCGTATTCCTATGAGGAATTAGGCAAACATCAAATGAGCGCATTAGAGCAGGTAAGCTTTTATACGGTAATAACCCTTTATACTCAACATTAGGCAGCTTAAGAAAAGAGAGTTCTTCAAGAGGAAGCTCAGATTTTCCAGCAATGACAAAATGCCAATCAGGTCTATTTTTAGCCAAGTACTCTAACAGATTAAAATCTGTTCTATCACTTAATGTACCAATATAGCCCAGCCTGATTTTTTTATTTGTAGCGAGAGGTGTTTTACTAGGCGGATTAATAAAGCTTTTATCAACTGCATTTTCGAATAGAAGTGTAGTGGCTCGACTACCAGAGAAGGTGTTTTCATTAAATTTTGAACCGACAATAATAACATCGGACAGGTCTTTAATCATTGGGTACTGTTGTTCAGCGTATTTTTTTAACCAAGGGTCACTGGTGTAGAGGAAATTATCAACAATATGACCTACCAGTAAGCAATGAGGAACACGTTTTTGTAGTGAATTAATATAGGGATGAGGTGGAAAAACCCAGAGTAGAGTATTATCCTTGCGAAAACCAAGAAGCCGAAGGTAGTAAGGTAGACTATAAAGTTGGACGAATTTATTTATTTTGGCACGGAGTCGATAGCCTAAACCCATAGTAGGTATGATATTGGTATATTCAGACACTAATGATAATTTATTAGTGACATGATTGATTTTTAAGGGCCAGTTAAAGTCACGATCCGTATTTTTGGGAGGGAAAGTCATAATGACCTGATTAACCTCAGGCAAAGTAGCAAGATGTTCAGCTACTTGCTGGTAAGTTCTACCCTCACCCCAAGAGTGTTCATTTCCAAACCAAGTCATTAGGATATTGACTTTTTTTCTTGTGTTAGGGTGGGTTGCCATATTTGTCTCGTTATAGAGTTGTTATTAACCCTTATCAAGCGAGGGCATTATATTTTTAGTAAGTTTATATTAGAGATGTTGCCAAATAAAATACAAAAAATCAATATATACCTTATAAATAAATTATATATAAAATATTTTTATCTTAAAATAAAAGGCTTGCTTATTTAGTAACAAATCTATTTATTAAATGAAAGCATTTTAGCTAATTATTTAATTTAAAGAATTAATTATGTTAGCAACAGGAGGAATTACTTTATCCCAATTATAGTCTTCTGCTAAGCTTCTAGCTGCTTGGTTTCTTTTAATCGCAGGAATAGCTAAATATTGTTTAATACTATTAGCCAATAGCTGTGGGTTTCCATCTGGGACTAGAGTGCCAGCATCAGGGTGATTAGCTAGAATCTCTCGAAAATAAGGTAAATCAGAAGTAATAACACCACGAGAGAGAGTTAATGCGGCTAATAAAGCGCCACTTCCAGTGATTTTTTTATAGGGCATTAGCAAGCAATCACTTATTGAAGTATAGTCAGAAAATTCTTGGTTAGACAAAAATTTCGGAACGAGTACTGCATTAGGCAGTTTAGCAACCTGTTCTTGCAGAGTGGCTATATCAAAAGAAGGATGCGGCCAGCCTGCGCAGAGAAATTGAACTTCACCCTCTAATAAAGCCATAGCTTGTACAGCAATATCTAATCCTTTGTAACTGCGCAACATGCCAAGGCAACTGACAATGGGTAAGTCATCGCGTAATCCAAGTTCTTTCAATACAGTTTTTTTGGGGCGCGCAGGCGGGTAGATACCATCATAATTCCCGTGAGGCATAAGTACTGATAGCCCCTTTAATTGATAATGTTTTAGAAAGTCTTTTTGTGCAATCTCGCTATGAAAAATAATCAGATCAGCTGACTTAGCTAAATACTTATCACCTAAATGATCTATAAAATCGCTCCCCTCATGAGTTTCCGCATTATGAAATGTCCAGATAATGCGTAATCCTGCTTGATGCGTTTTTGCTAGGAATTTTCGAAAATAAAAATAGCCTTTTATTTTGTTAACGAGTGCAAGTCGTTTCCGGTACCATGAATGTGAAGTTAACTGATCGGTCAGTTTTATAAGTCTCCAGCCTGCAGGGAGTTTTGTCCTAATAAAAGACCGAATTTGACTAGAATGAGTTTTAAAAGGGATATATTCACGCCAAAAGACTTCTGGCCAATGCACATGAATAGCATTGAGTTGATCACTATGAGCTTTTAACCAATCGATATCAAACTCTAACTCTCCTGCTAAGGTAACTCCATGAGGTTCTAGTGCGTCATAGAATAAATCGACATAGGGGTTGTTGGGGTTCCCTCTCCCGGGAAAGCTAGCAATATAGTTTTTAGATTCTATGAACATTACCTTTAATTGGGTTTAAATGATAAAAAACGGTATTTTAACCGCATAGTGTAAATCTCGGGTGGCTTGCTCCCGAGCTGGATAGCTTACAATGGGGATTTTTCCATTGTGAGGTAGCCAGCTTATGGAATTACAAAGAGATATGCGTCATGTTTATCGTTTGGTGTACCATTTTGTGGAGGTGTAATTAGAGCTTATGTGTGAGGTCAGCTTAAGGAGCATGAGAAGAAGGATCGAGACAACTCGATTTTCTTTAAAACTCGGCTCGCTTGCGGCCCAAGGCAATCGCATTAAAACAACAAGCAAAATCAACAGCTTATGAAAACAGGTCATTTTAGAGCATTTATTTTATAAAGTGATGCTGTTTTTATGCTTTTAACTATATGTTTTTAATCGGGTAATGAAATAACTTGTTTTTAACAAAAAAACCTCATAAACCCAGTTTTTATAGTCAATTGATTTTTAACATAATTTTAATGCGATTGCCCTGGCTTGCGGCCGAGTTTTTTATGTTATTTATTATTATGTTTTTAATTATTCAATGTATTAGTAATAGCTGAAAAATTGAATTCCGATAACTCTGTCACGCTAGGAAGTTTTTCTTTTATTTTTTGAGCTAATTCTTTACGTTGATTTATCAAAGATAGAATCTGGCTATAGCTTTGTTCAAAATTAGATAGTAATTCCTGTTTATCGAGAAGTAGTTGAGGGGTACCAAATAGTTGATATAGGCCTTCAAACTTTCCTTGATAACTTATACATGCAGCTGGTACTCCTTGTCCTAGGCAAGCAATGGCTAGGTGCATACGACTGCTGATTGTAAAATCTAAGTATCCGCACGCGTGTTTTATTTCTGCTGCTGTCAAATATTTATCTGGAATCAAAATTTTAGAGCGTACAGATTCAGGTAAACTCCTGTAAAGTTTGGCTAAAGGAATTGTATCGCATATTCCGGGTCGATAATCATGCGGAATAAATGCAAAAACTATGTCTTTGAATTCGTCAGTCAATCTAATTACTAGTTGCTTAAAAGCATTAATATAAATATCATCTTCATGCTGTTTTGCTCCATGAAATTTGGATGTTTTAATAACATTAATTCCAATAATCATAGTACCTTGTGTTTTCAAGAATGCTAAATTCTGATGAAAAGAACAGGTATCACTAACCGTTGGTTTTAGAAGAAAAGCAACATCTGCTGTTTGATAGGTTTTTTTGTTTGGAAATTGTTTGGCGAAGCGTTCTTTCGAAATAGCATCTCGAAAACAAATCCTTACTTTCTCATTAAGGTGTTGAAAACTTTTTAAAGCCTTTTTATGCGGGTTTTCATTAAAACTAAAGCCTATAATAGTGGTGTCCATTCCAGTAGCTGATGCATAATTAGCAATTTGTAGTCTTTGTCTGGTTCTTTGTGGAGAATAATAACCATCTAATACATCTGCGCCAATTTGTAAAAAAAATCGATAACGCCAAGTGTGTAAGAGAAACTTAAGAAGATCCTTTGAGTTAAACTCTAAAAAATAATCGCTCATATCAACAGTATCATCAACTTTTTCTGTGAAATTAAGTGGTGATACCTGAGGGTAAGAAATAAGACAAATTTTATTAATACCTTGGTCCCTTAGGTGTTGTATTGTTGCTGATACTAGAGCATCATCGCCAATTCCACCTGGTGAGGTAGCTGGCAGTATTACCGCTGACTTGTTGTTTTGAAAAATTGCTCTTAGATAGCGAAAAAATAATAATAATAAGCGGTTCTTGTAGTATTCGCAATAATTAATGAGTTTTTTAACTAAAAGTGAAGAAATGAAGTCATTTTTCTTTCTTTTTTCAGGTGTTTGCTGAGCTAATTGATTTTTTCTATATGTATCAATTAAAGGGGCAAGTTGTTCAGTAAAAATGGATATATTGTTGGCCGCTTTTGCTTCAGAAAAAATACGATGACTTTCTTCTGATAGATTTTGTCGGATCATGAAAATTGATTTTTGTGTTTCACTTAAATGAGTCGATTTTGCTTTGAGACGTTTGTTTGGCCTCCACTTTCCAGCTTGATCAGCAAGCCATAACCGAAATTGAAGCCCATCATGACGATGGCGATAATTACTTTTTTGTGAAGTTACAACTTGTTCTGGTGTTATGGGGTCAAAATCTAGGGCACATTGATGTAAACTTTTTTTTATAAGGTTATTTAATTCTTTGTTTCGGACGACCACAATACTCGTTCCACGCCCATCTTGTTTGTATGGATCAATCCAAGCATCTCCAACACTAATATCAGCACATTCTCCTGTAATATCATCACAATAATCACATGCCTTGAGTTTAAATAGACCTAGTCCCCAATCTGCTCCTAGTAGATTCTTCATAGGTGATGAAAGTGTTTCAGTTTCTTTTTTTGATGATTGTTTTGTAACTGAAACTCCATACATATCTGCAGATTTTTCAGTGTTTTTTACACGAAAATCGATCGATTTTAAATCTTGAGGATGAACATTCAATTGCCACCCTAAGCTTTCTGAAAAACCTGTGCTTTTAAGGTGCCCACAAAAAAGTGCAGTACAAAATGCAATTCTATCATTAATAGAAGAGTCGTTTTTTGCTAACAAGCGCATGGCTTTTACATAGCACGGCAGTCCAATAAACATGAATTTACCTGTGGAATTTCGTAGTTCATTGATAATGTTTGAAAATTCAACTGGATAATAGTGAGACTTGGCCCCTTTAGACAGTTCATTAATTGTTCTTGAAATTGAATATTCGAAAAGCGTATTGCTTGTAGTAGAGCTATTGGGTACAACATGTATAACACCATCAATGGAACCATTTTCAAGAAGTGTGGCGGCCAGCCATGAAATAACACCTCCAGAACTGCCATTTTCTCGGAATTTATTTGTTGCTACATATCCAGCATAGAGCTCATGATAGTAGCCAATTTTAGGGTGAAAATTGGAATCAATTTTTAACTTGTTTGGAAAAATATCATTTTCTGATAACTGATTCTGGCTAAACGGACAAACAACAGTATCAAAACTTTGTAATTCTTGGGCTGACTCAGAAGCAATAGGCAACGGAGTATATGCTCCATCCTCATTAATTTGCATCGAAAATTTAGCATTAGCAGTTGAAGCACATGCTCCACAGCCAACGCAATAGCCTCCAGAAATAACAGTTTCCTCTAATGAATTTGGCGTATATTTTGATTTCATATGTAATTATTAAATTTTTGGTATTAAAAAATACTACAGTTTTATTAGAAGTATTATATTGTCTCAGTACACTAGCTAAACTAGGGACTTTTAGTCCAATAGTGGTTTGGTTTTAAGGGGGCGCTGATTAAGTTATGAACTCGTACCTTATACACAAAACATCCAGTTTCCACGTTAAAAGTATTCACAATATCCTGCTATGATATGCTGATTTTGTCTTGAACCTATATATTACAAATATAATCTACTTAGCCAAAATATAATATGAGGTTCCTTAATATACCATCAGCGATTTATATTGGTTAATGTCTTAGAAATTTAATTTTTATTATTTATTTAACTGGTAGGTTTATGTGAACAGAGTGTTTTTAATTTATCAATGAAATTTTCTTGGGGTTGTTGGAAAGCTTGATGCTTTTTTAATATGTCTATTTCATTAATGTTAAAATCTGCTTCCCAAACTTCATTAAGAAATCTATTTTTCCACTCTTTGTTTAAATTATCTGACTGCTTTTTAGGCATTTTAGTTAAATTTGAGGTATAAAAATCACTGTTATTTTCTGAAATAAATGAAGCAAAAGATTCAACTGTAGCTTGCTCATTGTTTAGGATGTCTTCATAAACTACTCTATGTATATTTATATTATAAAGGCTAGATAATAGTTCCCATGAGGCATTGCATCTTATAATATGCTGCAATCTCTGCATAATATGGTCACGATTATATACTGGTGTTTGCTTTTCGGGCATTCCAGATATCCATGAGCCAGTTTGCAGTGCGCGAGAGTAGGAAACGGCTTGAGAAAGAGTGTCTCTGCGAGTAATAAAAATTAATTTATAAGAGCTTAAAAAGCTTTTTATCTCAATATGCTCTTTCAAGTTTTTCAAATGGGTGAAGTGCAGTTTTGTACCAAAAATTCCGGATTTACTAGTTCGAATTGATTCCAAAAAATCCAATATATTTGTATATGAGGATTGGTTTTTTCTTTTAGTCCAAATTTCTATATGTTCATTATGAAAGTATTCTAGAGGATAGCCAAAATCTCCCGCTTCTTTTAATAAATGGCCAAAATAGTGACTTCCACTTCTGGGTGTAGAGCAAATTGCATAACGGGCTTTTACTTCAATTGGAGAGTACAAATCATTAGCTTTAGAAAACTGATCGTTTATATTCATATTATTAGAAATTTAGAATTAATTAGGGTTTGAAATGTAACTAGGGTTACAAACCCACTTATGCCGGAAATCAACTAAGCCCCCTTTGGGTAAGTTTGTAATATCTTGTAAGCCAGGAGTTATTTTTAATAATTTAATGTTTTCTGCATACCATATAGGTTGTCTGCATGAGTCAATGAAAGATAGGCGAAAACCAAATACGCCAGGCATTAGTGCCACATCAGGTACTTGAAATTCGATGCAATGCTTGCCTTTAGGGAAGCTTAGCGGGCCTAAACTTGATGCCGTACTTGAAGAACTAATATAAATAAAATCGGTTGTATGAAACCCCGCAACGATTTCACATTTGTCTATATCTTTATTACAAATAAATTCTATTTTTATTTTAAGGCCATCATGCATATTTAGGCCAAGGATTGTAGCGTTAGTCTTTAAATCTAAAAAGCTTATTGACACAACATCTATATGTGAATTAGGGTATTTGTTTTTGTAATAACCACTACTATTATCGATACTAGATCCAAGGTTGCTAATAACCTTATCTGTACTCTTATTATAATAGATAGAACAAGCTTCTTTTGCATTGGAATCAGTTATGATTTTCCCAGATTCAAGCAGTAACACTCGAGAGGACATGCGTTCTATTTGTCTTATATTATGACTAACAACTAGGACTGTCTTATTTCTTCTTTTGATTAAATTTTCCATTCGGTCAAAGCACTTTCTTTGAAAAGCCATGTCGCCGACTGATAACACTTCATCAACAATTAATATATCTGCATCCATACTGGTTGCAATGGAAAACCCCAGTTTTACCGTCATACCCGAACTATAACGTTTTACTGGGGTATCAATAAATTGCTCCAGCTCAGAAAAATCAATAATCTCGTCTAGTTTTCTTTTAATGATTTTTTTGGGAATGCCGAGAATCGCACCGTTTAAAAAGATATTTTCCCGTCCTGTTAGTTCTGGGTTAACGCCTGCGCCGACTTCAATTAAGGGCGCTACACTACCACGTACAATCACTTCGCCTTTAGTGGGTTTGCTGATATTAGCTAGGTGCTTAAGTAAGGTGCTTTTGCCTGCGCCGTTATGGCCAATAATACCAAGGACTTCACCTTCATTAATATGGAAATTAACGTCATCTAGCGCTTTAAAGTTCTCTCTTTCCTGTGTGGGTTGGAAAGTCAAACGTTTTAAGGTATTGAGTGCTGTTTCTTTTAGGCTGGTGATATGACCCAGTTGGTATTCTTTGGTGAGATGGTTGACTTCTATAATTGGCATAGTTTTAAGATTTTTTTGTGCTTACCAAGGGGCGTTGTTTAGCTAGTGCTCTTGATTTAAGAATAAACTCCTTCTCCAAAGGGAGAAGGTTGGGATGAGGGGATTATAAATGCATAATTTTATTCTCCTCACCCAACCCTATCCAGCAAGAGAGGGCTTAAGTACCTGCGTAAACACACCTACAGAAATGTTAAAATAAATACTGCCTCAGTACTTAAGTCAACAGCATTGAGTTGTTTAGCCGGCTAATCCGTTTGTTTAGGCGAATGTGTCGATACGAGTAATTTCGAACCTACAAGTATTTTAGTGTTTATTGGTTTTGTTTCAACCAGTTATCAAGGTCATTTTTTGAGCTAAAATCTAGTAAATTATCACTAAGTGCTTCGAGTTGTTGGTTATTGAGCGTTTGAATGGCAAGTATTGTTTGTTCATTTAATGGACCCAGACGGCGCTTGAGTATCCTTAAGATAATAGTACTTTCGCCTTCAAGTTTACCTTCGAGTTTACCTTCGAGTTTACCTTTAAGTTTACCTTTAAGTTCACCTTCTTGAAGTCCTTCACTAAAAACATCTTGATAAAATTGGGTTTGCTTTAATTCTATATCGTTATAACCTAACATTTCTTGGATCTCCTGACGGCTGAGTTTGGGTAGTTTGTAAACTAGAATTGTTTCTACCCATTCTAGCCAGTGTGCGCTGGCGTGTTGATCGGGGTAAGTTTTAATCTGCTGTAAAATATTTTGTGCTTTATTGAGAGTCTGGTTTTCTTCGGTGACAATCAGTTGTATTAATTGTAAACCTATTTTCTCAGATGAGTAAGCTCGGTCTGCAAGATCATCGAGGTAGATGCGTTTGATCCGGTTGGTTTGTAGCAATTCTGCATAGTGTTGAGTCTTTTTTGTTTCGGTTTTTCGTGAGGGGTAAATAATGAGGGCTTGCCAAGGGTGTGTCGGTTTATTTTGGTGCAAATAGAAAAATATTTCACAGAAAAAGCGGCTGTAAAAATCTTGATCTTTTTGGAATTGAACTTCGACAAAAATAATGGGTAAATCTGTGTTTTCTTGTGGGGGAGTTAAAATGCCATCTAAGCGAAATGCAGTTTGTTTGATTTCTTCTGAGCTGAAGCGATACTTTTGCATATCGGCATAATTAAAGTCCGCGAGCTGAAGTGCGAGTTCAGGTGCATTTTTAAATAAGCGATAGAAGAGGGTATCTGTTTTCATTAGATTTATTTTTGAGTAAGCTGGTCTTTCGTTCGTTAATGATGAGCTTGGCGGACTGAAGTCCGCCCTACAGATGACTTAAATAACATCGGCAAACCAGTTTTCTGCGCGCTTGAAAAACAAGTAACTGAAGGGGAGTATGATAAGCGTAAGAGTAAGACCAGGGTAGATCGCAGCAAAATCAGGTTCTAGGCCTTTTAATACGACGCGTTGAAAGCTGTCAATAATACCTGCGAGGGGGTTGAGTGTGTATAGGGTGTATAAATCATTAGACCATACTCCAGCAGCTTGTTCAACGATGAGTTTTTTATGTACTAGACTTAGTGGGTAGATAACGGGTGAGCCATACATCATTAATGAGAGGGCAACGGGGAGTGCTTGAGCGACATCACGGTAGTAGACGTTAAGTGCTGCACCAAAAAAGCTAATGGTGAGTGCGACGGTCATGGTGTAGAGGATAATGGCAGGCACCCAAATTGCATGTAGTGTTGGCATCATTTTATAATAAACCATCAATCCTGCAAGAATTAGAAAGCTGATGAATAGCTCGACTAATTTAGTGACCATTGCGGTTAAGGGAAAGACTTCGCGTGGGAAATAGATCTTTTTAATTAAGGCGGCATTTGAGGTAACACTATTAACCCCTTCAGATGCAGATTCTTGAAAAAAAATCCAAGGGAGTAAGGCGGCAAAAGTCAGGATAGGATATGGGATATCACCTGTTTCTATACCAACGAAGCTTCTGACTAGGGTGAAAATTAGCATTAGCATTACTGGTTTTAATACTGCCCATAAAATACCGAGGTAGGCTTGTTTGTAACGCACGACGATGTTTTTCCAGGCAAGTGCTGTAATGAGTTCGCGGTAGGTATAGACGTTTTTTACTATGTTAATCATGGTATTTATTTTTTGCAGTTTTATATGTTGAGTAATGATTTATATTGGTGCTGTACTTGATCTATATGTGTTTTTACTGCAAATGTCTTTAAGGCATGTTTTCTAGCAGCCTGACTCAGTACGGTTCTTAGTGTAGCGGAATTATAGAAAAGTTCAATCGCGTTAGCGAGACTGAAGGCATCTTTCGGGGTAAATAATAGCCCAGTTTTTTCATGTTCCATCATTTCTGCTGCGCCGCCATGGTTAGGTCCAATCAATGGTCTTGCTAATGTCATGGCCTCTATTACAACGGTACCTAGTGGTTCTGGGTTTGTGGATGCGGATACGACGATATCTAGTCCATTATATACTTCAGGCATATTGCTTGAGTGGCCGGTGAATTGTATTATGTCGCTCAGACCTTCATTTTTAACTCTTTCCCTTAACATGGTTTCATAGTTTTGACAGTCATCAGGCGTACCGCCTACTATGAGCATTTTTAGGTTGGGTATTTTGCCTTTTAATTGTTGGGCTGCATCGATAAATATTTCTTGCCCTTTCCAAGGGATTAGTAAACCCACTAAGCCGACGGTGAAGCTGTCGGGCGAAATATTATGTTGTTTACGGAAGTTTTCTCCGTCTGCGTTAATATCTAGTTTGTCTAATTCTAAGCCATCATAGATAACGGTAATTTTTTCTATTGGAATATTGAGTTTGTCTTGTATGTTTTGGGAAACCCAATGTGATACAGGAATGAAGTGGTCAACTAGTCTGTAAGACCAGGCCATTGCTTGTGAACCATTTTGATCGCCACGCACATGGCATATGGTAGGTATTTTGAGTATTTTCCCTACTAGCAGAGCTGCGCGATTACACAAGGGCTCGTTATTAGCGTGAATTATGTCAGCTTTGAATTGTTTAGCTGTCCATAAAAGACTGAGAAAAAAGGGCAAAAAATTAAACAGGTCATCTGCTCTGGCGAGTATTTGATTGATAATAAAACGTAGCCCGGGGATTTTATCTGGCCATTTTTCTGGGTCGAGTTTTCTGTGAGCGCCGACGATATCAATATGCCGATCAGGAATATGTTTCCATAGTGATTCGTTAGCAATTTCTTGATATTGCGGGCCTGTTCTGCCGGTAATAACCATCGGTGTGTATTGGCTACGATCAAGGTTTCTGACTAAATGACGCAGGCAGATAATAGCGCCGCCATAGCCAATGCCATTTTCAACGTAAAGTATTTTTTTTGTAGTGTGATTATTTGGCATGTTTTTGGATTTGATTAACTTAAGTTAGAATCTATGCTAGTTCGTGAACGATTTTTCTGCCGTTTCTTAAGGCTTTCCGTAAGAATCTCAGCTCATTTAATATGTTTTGTGGGAGGGGCTTTAGCCGCGACAGGCCATTCCACTATCGAGGCTAAAGCCCCCCCCACTTAAAGTGTAAACTGAGGAATGAAGGATGCTAATGACAGAGCTTATTTTAATCTATTGAATAAACGGGTCTTAGTGCATAGTGGGTGTGAGTTACACGTAATCAGGGTTATTTATGAATATTGATGATTTCACTTTTTTCCACATTAATGGCTTCTAAGCACTCGCCTACAGTCGTTGAAAATTTGACTAAATCTTCGCCCACGCTACAGTAGTCACTACCATGGACTAATACATGCTGTATGTTTTTACAGGGGGTATTGAAAATGGCTTCTCGATATTGATATTTGGTTGGTTTTATACCATAAAAGCCGACAATAAGTGTTTCAAACTCGATGTCATTTTCAACAAAAGCAGTGAGCTCTATACCAAGGTTGCGAATAAATTGTGCT
>Ga0105351_1000715_pt1 | contig 15553 bp, 15 predicted proteins | sample EN4Hudsemesocosm_FD_83662 | JGI IMG/M metagenome (GOLD analysis project Ga0105351, IMG submission 83662) | Methane-oxidizing microbial communities from mesocosms in the Hudson Canyon - EN4B Hudson Canyon | ecosystem: Environmental > Aquatic > Marine > Cold seeps | place: Hudson Canyon... | reverse complement strand
TCTAAAATATTGAAACTGTTATTCACAAATTCCAATTCATATCTACTTTTATAGTTTTCTTCTTCTATTTTACTTGTAAGTGCATTCACCTTTTCAAATACATCTTTATTATATATTTCTAAAAACTGCATATTATCTTCATACATTAGCGTCATCGCATTTTGTAACATTAGCATTTGTTCTTCTGAGTACTGCATAAACCTACCTTTTTTAATTACATTTATTATATCAAAACTTTATTTGTACTATTCATACATAATGTAAGTGATTATTTAGAAAAGTATATTATAATATACATTACTATATAACAAAGGTGCTACTTTGGACTTTAACTCTTTTACAACTAATTATCTCAATAATCTTCACTCCTTGATGACAACAATAGATATTGATGCATTTGAAAAAATGAAATCACATATTGAAAATCACCACAAAAATCATTCCAGAATATATATTATTGGAAATGGAGGAAGTGCATCTACTGCTTCTCATATGGCCAACGATTTAGGTACAGGCTTAAAAAGGCGAGATGTTTTATCTTTGGATGTACTTAGTTTATGCGACAATACATCCATATCTACTGCACTCGCAAATGACATTGGATATGAAAATATTTTTTATATGCAGCTCAAGGATATTCTCAAACCAGAAGATACTATAATTGCTATTTCGTGTAGTGGAAATTCACCAAATATTGTAAAAGCGGTTGAATATGGGCAAAAGATGGGAACAACGATTATTTCTTTAACAGGATTTACCGGTGGTAAGTTAAAAAATATGTCCGATATCAATATACACTTTGAAACATCAAATAAAGATTATGGTCTTGTTGAGGATGCCCATATGATAGTAAATCATATGCTTTTCTCATATTTTAATTCAACAAAGGTTTAAATATGAAAGAACAATATTTAGATACTTATTTTTTTGATTCAAAATTGGCACTTGAAGTTGCACTTCAGAAAAATAGAGTAGAAACACAGAACCCTGTTGTAAAAGGACTTCAAATATGTTATTACAATGGGGACAAGCTGAAAAAAGCTCCAAAAAATTGTATTCATTTACCCTTAGATAACATTTATTCCTATTTTGTAAAAACCAACAATAGATTCCCAAAGTTTGTGTCTTTTCAAAAAACAAATTTTACGATTGGTGATCAAAAAGCTTTTAACGCAAAAATGGCTGAAATTTTAAATTTTGCAATCAATAAAAATAGAATGCTTGTTGAAAAATATAAGAAAAAAGTTAAAAAAAACAAACCAGATTTCTCGGAAAAAGTTCTAAGAGTCTTTGTCCCAGCTTGCAGAGAAACAGTGGTTATGCAATATATTGCGAAAAGCGTTGCTAGAGCTTTTAAAAACCAAGGTTGTGATGTAAAATACTATATACAAAAGAATGACATGGAATTTTGTGGTGCGTTAGATAATCTCAAAGCCCAATATAAATTTAATCCACATATTACGTTTAATATTAATCACCTAAATAATGATTATATACATAAGGATGTTATAAATTTCACTTGGTTTCAAGACCCCATGACAATATTAACAGATTCATCAAAAATAACTTTGAGAAAGAAAGATTTTCTCTTTCATATTATCGATGGATTTAGAGTTCTTCTAAATGAGAAAGGTATTAACTCATCTTTTCAAAGTTTTTGCTTAGATGAAAATGTATATAAGCTTAGACCAAAAATCAAAAGAGAAAAGAAAATTATTTTTGTTGGTACTTCCTATAAGGAAAAAATCAAAGAACTAAAACAGGATACCCATTTTAACACAATTTATGATGAGATGTTAAAAAGATTTGAAGAGAAGAGTTGTCTCACAAACATAACTTTACCAAATAGTGACATACAATACTTTATGGATAAGTATAATAAAGAGGAGTTCTATATTGGTAGAATTTATGCCTATTTAATTAGAGACTATTGCTTAGAAAAACTTTGTTCTTTGCCAAATATCAAGTATAAAATTGAAGTATATGGGTATGGGTGGGAAGACAATGAAATTATAAATAAATTTTATAAAGGACCTATCTCTTATGGAAAAGATCTCTCTAAAATATATAACAGCGCCACTTATGCTTATTGTCCTGGAGCCTACTTAATTATGCAAAGAACCTTAGAAGCAGCTGGAAGTGGTGCAATTCCATTAATGCTAGATGTCAGAGAAGATAAATTAGAAAAGTATGATAAAGAAATAGAAAAAAGTCTCAAACTCTTTGATATTAAAGATTTAGAATTAGTATTAAAAAGTTCGAAAAAGGTAAAACGAGACTTATCAGTCATAGTAGAGAAGTATAGTTATAACAAGTTCACAAAAAAAATGTTAGCAACAGCTAAAAAATTGCACTAATTATTACTCATTGCATTGATATACCCATTTTGTAGTTTGCGATAATCAGTTCAATAATTATTATACCTTGTATGTCCCACTGAGTATCCTGTCGATAATTAAAAGTATACTTATGAGTAATAACGTCGTATGGAGATATGGGAGCTAACATTGACTGTTGATCCGTAAGAGAAAGTTCTTTGTTCAATTTCATCTTTAAAAATAGTAATTCATTTAATTGAATAAGTATTTCATCATAAATTTTTCCAGTAGGATGAGCGCAACTTGAAAACAACTTATATTTACTATAGTTATTTTCAATATACTCTATTAGTTTAATATCAGTTACTCTTTCTTTCATAATATTCAATGATTTTCTAAATCTATTTTCTAAATCAAAATCAATCTCTCCATTAAGATATAGACTCAATATTTCTGATTTAGTCTTATTTTTTTCTAATAGTGCAAGGATACTTTCTTTTCCCGTAAATCTTTTCCCATTGTATTCTAAAGAATAGACACCATTATTATAAATATAGGGGAAAGTCACAAGTGTACAATCTTTTTTTACGCAGTTCACAATATTTTCACTGCTTAACTTTCCATGATTTTTATTCAAGGGTTGATAAATTAAAATATCGGCATCAGAAATGCCCCTTTCCGTTACGTCAAGATTATATGAGGGGCCATAATTAATATAGTACTCAATGGTATACTCTGAATAATCAAGATAAAGTCTAAGTAACTTAGCAATATGGTTTGCTTGGCAATTACCAAAGCAGACTATTTTTTTTCTATTTTTACTGACCTCTGGTAAATTCATTTCATTAAGAATATATTTACCATTTTCTCTAGTTATATTTATAATATTAGTATTTTTAATTTTTTTAATTTTTAATTGTGTATAAATATTTAAATAATAATTTTCTGAAAATACTAAGATATAATCAAATTCCTGATGAATATCATCAAGACTATAAATATCCTCACCCGTCTTTCCTGAATCAATATATCCCAAAAAAGTATACTTATCCAAATAAGTATCTAAATAATTTTTAAAAATTTTTGAACCATCAGAATAGGGAGTAATATATATTTTTTTGTTTTTTAGTATAGAGTTCATATTTTTCCAATATTTTTTAGTATGTTTTCATTATAATATAAACACATTAATATGTAAAGATTTAAATGTTCTTGATATTAAGTAATCAATTTAATTCGTGATTTATATACAAGAAGGATAATTAATAATGGGAAAACTAACTTTGAGACAAGATAACAATGCAAAAACATTGTCCTTTAATCTTTTAGATAATAATGGTTTAATTACAACTGCCATTTATAAAGAGTTAAAACAACACCTAGCCACTCAAGATATGGTTAGGCTATCTCTTCACACAGAGGCCAAAGATCTCACCCAAAGTATGATTATAGCAATAACTAATAATGCAATAATTCAACAACATAAAAACCAATTTAAAGATAAAATATATCATATAATCGAAGGTGAAATTGAATTCGATTTATTGGGAGGAGAAAAAATTCTTGCGAAAACAAATGAAATCTTTAAGCTGGGAAAAGACACCTTTGCCTCAATAAAATCAATTACTGACATTTCAATTTACAATGAAATAGTGTCCGGTCCCTTTCAAAAAGCTGATACTATTTATAAGAAATAGACAATAAGGTATTAGGAGGTTCTCAACTATATCCTCTCAGAATATCTCAATCTTGAAATAAATCTTCACCTAACAAGTTTTCATGACCACCTCTGAATATGGGATAAAGTTCTGGAGGAATTCCCCACTTTTTTAATCCAAGTCGATCATGTACCTCTATTGCTTCTCGTCTTAACATTTCTCTATGTTGATCTAACATACTACCTCTATCAGGTACAAAACCATGTTGATAGTATGCATTGATTTCATGATTTACAATATCATCAATAGCTTTTTCGCGAGATATATTTCTAATTACTTCTCGTTCAGGATAAAAAGGAAGAAATAGATCATTGTATTCATATTCTTCTTCAAAACAAAGCGTTGTTAAATATTCCGAAATAACTGGAGACATATGAAAACCATCTCTCTTGGTACCCGTTGCCACTATTAAGTTTGATATACTTGTTTTTCCAATTAAAGGATAGGTATCTACACTCGTTGGTCGCCATCCTATTTTGGTACCTACAAATCCCGAACTAAATAAAGATGAATTGATTTGTTCCATTGAGGACGTAAGAAGATTAGATATACTCTCGGTCATCCCTTGATACAAAGGAAAGGTAGCAACATGATTACTCGCACCAACAATTATGGTTTCTTCAGTTCTTGGAGCAGAATAAACTCCACAAGCAAATCCTCTGTTTGGCGTTCTTACACAATTTTCTAAAGTCTTTTTATTGGGTTTTAGTTCAACAGAAATACCACTACCATAAAGAATTTTTTGAAAGCCAATACTCAAATTTGACGCTTCAATTATTTGACTGAAGTTTGCACCTGGAGCCAAAATAAATTGATCTCCAATTATTTGTTCTTTCAAAGTATCTAATTCTACAGATGTAATTTTATTCTTTACCTCCAAAATTTTTTGAACTTTATCATCAATAAATGTTACCCCTTTATTTTTTAAATAATCCTCTAAATAAAATAAAACCTGCTCAGAATTGACAAATCCTTCACCTGGAATATATAATGCCCGGAGTGCCCTTTGTTGAGCTGATGGCTCGTATCCCGGGATTTTTGAGGGATCAACAAATTCATATTTTTCTTCATACTCATCAAGATAATCTTTAATTGCATTAATATTTATATCATCAAAATGATCTGTAGTCGTATTATTCAAAATGTAAGTCCCAAATTTAACACTTGGCTTGCTCACATCAAATTCTTCTAAATCATCAAACAGTGTACCCCACTTATATCTAGCAAGTCGACTAATTTTAAACTTTTTTCTATCAATATCATTTGCTAATGAACGTTTTATTAGTTCTGCATAACTGTTTAGCATTGCAGGAGCGGCAAGTGTCGCACATCCTTCTCTATTGGAAGGACCAATAATAACTATCTCTGATTGATTGTTTCGTTGAACCAGTCTTAACCCTGTCATTAAAGATAATATTCCATTACCTATTAGAACGATTCGCATATATATCCTTTACATGAGTACTTTTCTATACAAGTTTATTATCATTTATTTTAAATAAATATTAAAAACAAGTAAACAAACAATATAATTTATTAAATTGATCTAAATTTCAGAAAGTACTAGCAGTAAGTAAAGCACCCAACTTATAGGTATCCAGTTAAAACGCAAAGAGAATATAGCCATAATAATCTGTTGCTACAAAAAAATTTAATATACTTCTTATGCGACATTTTATACAATTATCTTATCTAAAGAGAAAATTCTCTCAAGTTTAGAGTATTAATTTATTAGGCCACACAATGATCACAAATGATTACTTAGAACACTATAAACAACATAATATTTCTCCAGTAAGGCAAGACATTAGTGATTTTAATAAACACTTTACAGTTAGAACCAAACTATATCAAGACTTGGGTCTAGCAAAGACTTACTTTAAAGGTAAAAAAATATTAGAGGTTGGACCCGGGAGTGGATATAATTCCCTAATTACTTCCCAACTGGGACCAAGTCAATATGTTCTCATAGAACCCAACGAAGCTGCTATTTCTCACATGAAATCTTTGTTTAACAAGTATTCTCTTCAAATGGAGAATATTCAAATTCACAACCTATTCCTTGAAGAGTATATGTCGAATACTTGTTTTGATATTATAATTTGTGAGAACATGTTACCTTGGATAAAAAATAATTTGAAAGTTTTAGAAAAAATAGATAATAATATCGAAAAGGATGGGATTCTTGTAATAGGATGTTCAGATGAAATAGCATCTTTCTTCGATATTTCAAGAAGATTATTGGCCAATATTTTGTTACAAAGAACTTCCCCTTCTACGTATAGTGAGAAAATTGACATCTTGGTAAATGCTTTTTCTTCACATCTAGATACACTAAAGGGATTTGGAAGACTTAAAGAGGACTGGTGTGCTGATAATCTCTTGGGACAAGCTGTATATAATGTTAATCTTTCTGTGAGCGACTTAATTCAATACTTTCAGTCTGACTATTCATATTACTCTATGGTACCAAACATAATATGTGACGAAACGTGGCACAAGGAAGTGCCTCTAGATACTTATAGTCAAAATCAAGTTAAGATTTCTAAGTTTCAAAATACTTGGCATAATCTTATTCACTATAAAGAAATGTCTGAGGAAAAATCTGCGGAAGAAAATAATCTCCTAAGGGAGTTGTGTAGAGAATACTTTAATTTAATTCAAGAAAGTGAACTTAACTATCAAAAGTCCGACCAACACAATCTGATAAAATTGCTCACCAAGATTTTAGAAAGTTTACATGTTAAAGACACAAATAACCTAATCTATAAATCTATCAGCGAGTTAATAACATTTATAGAAGATGACGATATTTCAATCCAAAGCATTGCCACCAAATTTCAATACTTCCATAGTGCATTTGGTAGAGGTGTCCAATATGTTAGTATGATTAAAGTTCTGTAGGATTAATTATGAAGATTAGATACATGAATTTAAGTATGCCAGATTATAAAATAAGAAAACCTTATATTAATGCATTTGAAAAAGTTCTAAAACACGGTATTTTTATACTGGGACAAGAAGTAAAAGAATTTGAAAAGAGAGTGTCTACTTATTGTGGAAGTAAATATTCCATTGCGGTTAGTAGTGGTACTGATGCGTTGATATTAGCGCTAAAAGCTTACAACATCTCACATAAAGATGAAGTGATTATCCCTGATATGAGTTTTGTAGCAACTGCTAACGCTGTCAACCTTGTTGGAGCAAAACCAATATTTTGCGATATTAATAATGATTTCAACATTAATCCTAAAAAAATAAACCAATTGATCACCAGTAAAACTAAAGCAATTATACTTGTTCATTACGCGGGTAAAATTGCAAAAATAAAAAAAATAAAAAAAATTGCAAAAAAATATAAGATAATAGTAATCGAAGATGCCTCACAAGCTTTTGGAGCCACCTATAAGAAACAAAAGGCTGGCACAATTGGGGATATTGGATGTTTTAGCTTGAATCCGATGAAAACACTTGGAGCACTAGGAGAAGCAGGTGTAATTACTACAGATAATTTACATATTTATAATAAATTGCTTCAAATTAGAGCAAATGGATTAAATGCCGATAGAAAATGTATTCACAAAGGATTTAATGCAAAAATTGATACTATTCAAGCTGCATTCTTAAATATTAAACTTGATTCATTAGAACAGAATATTTTGAAACGTAATAAAATTGCGACCTATTATACGAAAAAATTAAAAAAATTAGTTATCACGCCTAAAATTCACAAAAATATAAAATTAAATAGAGATGTATACTACTCATATACAATTCTTGTTAAGAAAAAGCATAGGAAAGATTTAGCGAGTTTTTTGTTATCTAATAATATTGAAGTAAAAGTTAATCATACTTCAATGCACCAAGAACCAGCATATATGAAAAGTAATATTAAACTAAAAAAATCTATCCTTATTTCTCAACAAAAAATCGCCTTACCTTGTAACGAAATGATTACAAAAATTGAAATGAAATTTATTATTAGTAAAATAAAAGAGTTTTACAAAAAGGTGGCAGAAAATGAACTGTAGATTATGTAATAATAACATACAAAAAGTCATTGACCTAAGTGATATTGTACCATTTAGTGTTATGAGTGACAATAGAATCATTCAAGACTCAATTATAGTCTACTTGTGTAAAGACTGTTCTCTACTTCAAAAAGATTCCTCTCAGGCTCAACAAGATAATTATTTCAAAGAATTTAAAAGCCATCAATTAAGTGATGGAGAAGAACAATTAAAACCATATAATAATGAATTGTACCCTCGATCTGAAATTATAATTAAATTATTATCTCCCAATATTTCAGAAAGGGGAAAAATTCTCGATGTGGGGACGGGAAACGGAGCATTTTTAAAAAATTTTAAAAAGCTTTATCCTTTTTGGAGCTTACATGCTCAAGATTTACAAGATAATTCTAAAGATTCAATTTTAAAAATAATTCCATCTAATAATTTTATTCATGGAGATATAGGGAATATAACAGAAAAATTCAATATAATAGCTGTCAATCATGTCCTTAATCATATAGTTGACCTAGAACTATTTCTTGATAATATTCAAAATTTATTAGAAAAAGATGGACAATTAATCATTCAAGTCCCCTACATACTGGATAGTATCTCTGATTTAGTTATTATAGAGTCTATAAATCACTTTTCGAAAAAATCTATTTATACTTTTCTTAAAAAATACTTTGAGAATATCACAATTAGTGATACTATTAGTGGAGAGTTAACAATACTGGCATCAAATAATAAAAAGCAAAAAGATTTTTTTTTAGAGGAAGATTCGGCAAAAATTTTCATGATAATTGAAAACTTCAAAAAACTCATTCATAGGTTGATTTCAAACCGAGATGATTTAATTGTTTTTGGCACTTCTCCATTAGGAAACTTTTGTGCATCTATTATACAAAATCACTTACATTCTCTAATAGATGAAGATCCAAATAAAATCGGAAAAAAGATTTTAGGAAAAGATATTCTTCACCCTAAAGATGCGAATGATAAGAAACTTGTTTTATTACCCTTTTTTGATAAAAGAGTTATTTCGCATATAAAACAACGATATTATAACTTTAATTATATCGATGTATTTGAATTATAGTTTGGTAAATATGAATACTAAAAAAATAGCACTCATTCCACCAGGTGGTGAATTTATAAATCAAGACTTTGCTCTTCAACGAATAGCTTTATATTTTATAACTCAAGACATAGTAGTTTATTTAATAAAACTAGGTTCATCATCAAAAATAGAAGAAGATACTATTTTTAACTATATTATCACAGTTCAAGATATCCAAGAGTTAGAAGAATTAAATCAAACACATCAGTTTGATCTCGTTGTACATAGATGCTGGATGCACAAATATATATTTGCGTCAACTCTTCTTAACAAATTTTCAAATATCGTTTTTTACATCAAAGACTGGATGGATGAGATTCCAAAAGAAGAATATGGTTTTTTATATAAGACACAAGAAGATTACGATGGCATTAAGGCTATATTTCAATCTGGTCATACCATTTTATCGCACTACTCTAATAAGTACACAAACAAGCTTTCAAGAAAATATCAAGTGCCAAATAATACATTTAATTTTTTTCCAGAATATTGTATCAAAAATAATTTTTACACAAGAAAAAATACAAAATTTGATCCTAAAAATATAAGACTATTATGGGCAGGCGGATTATCCCCATCGAACAAACCTAAGCGAATTGATGAAGAAAAAATCTTTTTAGATGGGCTTGTACACATATCCAAACAAAATATTAAAATAGATTTATTTCTACTTAAAAAACATTTTAATAGAGTCTTTGACAAGCAACAATTTGAAATTTGGAGAGATTGGCTTTACGAAGATCAATTTAACAATAATATAAATATTAAGATGGGGCGTCCTATGGATGCAACAATATTTGAGCATTACGACTTCGGAATAGCTGCGGGGTTATTTTATGACGAAAATTGTCTAGCTCTAAAAAGTGTTTGTCAAGCAGTCGTAAGTAAAATAGCGTTATATTTAGAAGCAGGTATTCCTATTATCGTTAATGAAAAGTGGGTAGCCATAGCACAAATTGTAAAAAAGTATAAAATTGGTATTGTTATATCAAATAATGATTTAAATGACTTTAATAGTGTCTTTCAAATAAGCCAATATGACTATGATCAAATAGTTTCTAATATTTATATCTATAGAAGTAAATATAGTTATAATAATCGAACAATGAATTTTTTATTAAGGTTAATAAATGAGTGATACGTATTCTATAGATTCACATAAACTTTCTTTTCATCCAACCAGAGTTTCACAGTGGAAAGAAGCCAAAGATGATTGGAGCAAACTCAAAACAATCTATCCTGTCTATGTGGAAATATCGCCTTATGGGGGCTGTAATCACAGATGTACTTTTTGTGCACTTGATTATATGGGATATGAAAATATTGGTATCAAATTTGATACATTAAAAAACACCTTGTCAAATATGGCAGAAAATGGTGTCAAAAGTGTTATGTTTGCAGGTGAAGGAGAACCATTACTCACTAAAAATCTAGATTTAATTGTTGAGCATTGTAGTGAAGTTGGTATTGATACTTCACTCACAACAAACTTTGTTCCCGCAAATAAAAAAGCTGTTCATAGTTACATAAAAAACTGTTCCTGGATAAAAGTTAGTTTGAATGCAGGTACGGCAGAAAATTATGCAAAAATACATCAAACCAACATTAAAGATTTTGAAAAAGTAATGACAAACCTTAAAAATGCTCTTAAGTATAGAAAAGAACATAATCTAAAGTGTACGATTGGTGTTCAAATGCTCTTATTACCTGAGAATAAAGATGAAGCAGTCACACTTGCTCAAAAATGTAAAGATTTAGGAGTAGATTATTTGGTCATTAAACCTTATTCTCAACATTTATCTAGCTTTACAACAAAATACAAGAATATTGATTATACTCAACTATTATCTTTAGAAAATGAGTTAGAAACATTAAATTCTGATAAATTTAATGTGGTTTTTAGAGCAAATACCATGAAAAAATTCATTCAAAAGAAACAGTCATACTCAAAATGCTATTCTACTCCATTTTTTTGGGGGTATATTGCTGCTGATGGGAAGGTTTTTGGATGTAGTGCATATTTGGGCAATGACAAGTTTTGTTATGGGAACATCTATGATAACACTTTTGAAGAGATTTGGGAAAGTAATTTACGTAAAAAGTCATACGAATATGTCAAAAATGAACTTGATATTAAAAATTGTAGACTAAATTGTAGAATGGATGAAGTTAACCGTTACTTGTGGAGACTTGAACATCCAGAAGATCATGATAATTTTATATAGGAACTAAAATGAAAGCTGTTATAACAGGAGGGGCTGGTTTTATTGGCTCACATATGGTTGACCTACTTATCTCAAAAAAATTTGATGTCGTTATTATTGATGATTTAGCCAATGGCAGATTAAGTAATATAGAACATCATAAAAATAATGAGAATATTACTTTTGTCCAAGCAGATATTAGTGCTTATTCCATAAACCTAGATAAGTATTTCGAAGACGCTGACTACGTATTTCACTATGCTGCTTTAGCTGATATAGTACCGTCAATTAACAACCCAGTTAAATACCATAAAGCCAATGTAGACGGAACTATTAACGTCTTACAAGCAGCTAAGACTTCTAAAAAACTAAAAAAATTTGTTTATGCTGCATCATCATCGTGTTATGGGATACCTGAAGTATACCCTACTCCAGAGACGTCACCTATAGCACCTGAATACCCTTATGCATTAACTAAATATCTTGGTGAAGAATATGTTCTTAACTGGGGAAAGATTTACGATATACCAGTTATATCAATGAGATTTTTTAATGTTTATGGATTAAGACACAGAACAACAGGTACCTACGGTGCAGTTTTTGGTGTCTTTCTTGCTCAATTAATCAATAATAAACCCTTAACCATTGTAGGAGATGGAGAGCAAACAAGAGATTTTACTTATGTAACAGATGTTGTTGATGCATGTTACACTGCTGCAATTTCAAAATATACACAAGAAGTTTTTAATGTAGGTAGCGACAATACCTATTCAATTAACTATTTAGTAAAATTGTTAGGTGGAGAGAAACAATATATTCCAAAACGACCAGGAGAGCCTGATTCTACGTATGCAGATATAACTAAAATTAAAAGACTTTTAAACTGGTTTCCAAAGACTAGTTTCGAAGATGGAGTAAAAGTTATGCTAGAGAATTTGGATTTATATAAAGATGCTCCTGTGTGGGATGAATTGTCCATTGAAAATGCCACAAAAGATTGGTTTGAGTGCTTGGGGGAAAAATGATGCTATTTTCTAAAGACATAAGAAAAAAAACCATTGAATTATCTTGTAATAGTGGCGCAAGGCATGAAGCGTATTCTTATTATATAAGATTAAATGAATTGGGATTTCCATCCAATTATCAGGTTGAAAATTTTTATCAAGGTAGCGCTACTATAAAAAATAACATGAAGAATATGTTTGAATATAAAAGGCCTGTATATGTACGATGCAACTAATCCTAGCAATAGTGCTTATTTAAAACTTCAAGAATGGAAAAGACTTAGTTCAACTCAACAATTAGAAATAATTAAAGCTTTCAGTACAGAATATAAAGACGAAATTGATGTTTTAGCAGTAAAAGATCAAGCCATAGAATTAAACTTATTTATGGAAAAACATCACGTTTATGAATTTTTAGTTTCTTATGAAACCTATTTGAGAGAGAAGTTAGGTAACTTTCCTATCATAGTATTATTAAAGGATAGACTAGATGAAAATCGAAAAAGAAAATAAACTTATTTTAGATGGAACAAAAATATCCTGGCATCAAGAGAGAATTAGAGAATGGGAAGAAGGAAAAAGAATTGCACCTATTACCATTGATATGGCACTTACCCGAGCTTGTAATTATGGATGTCATTTTTGTTATGCAAGATTACAAGAAAATGATCGTTTCGATATAAAAAAAGAGCATATAGATAATTTTTTAGAAGATTGTCAAGAAATGGGTGTAAAAGCTATTTCACTTGTTAGTGATGGAGAAAGTACCTTATCTCCAATTTATGAACATACAATAATCACAGGATCAAAACTTGGTATTTCTATGGCAGTTGCAACACATGGTTACAATACCCGATATGAGGAGTTAGAACGAATTTTACCTCACTTGACTTACTTAAGAGTTAACATTTCAGCAGGGGAACCAAAACGTTATAGTGAAATCATGGGAGTAAAAGAAAAACATTTTCATCAAGTAATTCAAAATATCAAGGACATGGTCGAAATAAAAAAGAAAAACAATCTTAAAGTAACAATTGGAATGCAAATGGTTTTAATGCCAGAGGATGCAGATCAAGTGATTCCCTTAGCAAAACTGGGAAAAGAAATAAGGCCTGATTACCTAGTTGTTAAACATACTAGTGACAGTGAAGATGGAAAGCTAGGTGTTGATTATTCTAAATATGCAGAACTAACAGATACTTTAGAAGAAGCTGAAGCATTTAGCGATGAGACCTATCAAGTCAGTGTAAAATGGTCTAAGATTAATGCAGAAGGAAAAAGAAGTTATAAAAAATGTCATGGAACTCCATTTCAATTACAAATATCGGGCTCAGGACTTGTTGCACCTTGTGGAATGTTATTTAATGAAAGATACAGTCGATTTCATATTGGGAATATTACCCAAACACGATTTAAAGATATGGTTAACAGTGATAAGTATTGGGAAATTATGAATCATCTTTCTTCACCTAACTTTGATGCACAATCAATGTGTGGTTCCTTATGTTTACAACATAAAGTTAATGAATACCTAGATGGTTATAAAAAAGGCAAATTTACGCTAACTCCACCAACAGGTGTAAAACCTGAACACATCAATTTTATATGATAGGAAACACATGAAAAAAAATACAAAATACTCTAAATACAAAATATTCCATTTTCAAGATAAGATTGACTCGCTTCCTATTGATGTAGATGTTATAAAAGCACCTGTACATATAAGAATCAAACCCACGAATGTTTGTAATCATGCTTGCTGGTATTGTTCATATCAGAGTTTGGATGATATACAACTTGCCAAAAATATGGTAGTAAAAGATATGATTCCAAAAGACAAAATGATAGAGATTATTGATGACTGTATAGATATGAAAGTAAAGGCTATAACCTTTAGTGGAGGAGGAGAGCCTTTTCTTTATCCTTACCTATTAGAAGTAGTTCAAAAGCTATCAAAAAGTGATATAAAATTTTCATCATTAACAAATGGCTCCAAGTTAAAAGGAAAACTCGCAGAAGTTTTTGCACATAATGCAGAATGGGTGAGAATTTCTATAGATGGATGGGATGATAAAAGCTATTCTGAATATCGAAAGGTGAAAGATGGGTCGTTTAGCAAACTTATTGAAAATATACGTAACTTTAAAAAATTCAAAGGAAAATGTTCTTTAGGGATAAGTTATATTATTGATAACAAAAACTATAACCATATTTATGATGTAATAAAATTAATGAGGGATGCAGGAGCAGACAGTTTTAAACTCTCCCCGTGTATTGTTGATGATAGTGGAAGAACTAATAATATCTATCACAAACCTATATTTGAAAAAACCAAAGAAGAAATAAATAGAGCCATAAAAGACTTTAGTTCTGAGACTTTTGAGATATATGATACGTATCATGCCCTCGAAGAAAAGTTTAAAAAAGACTATGAATACTGTCCTTATCTTCAAATTCTACCCATTATAGGAGCAGACTTGAATGTTTATACTTGTCAAGATAAGGCCTATAATCTTGACACTGGAATTTTAGGGACTATCAAAGATTTGTCATTTAAAAAATTCTGGTTTAACGATAAAAGTAAGTTTTTTAAAACTAACCCATCCGAAGTTTGCAATCATCATTGTATTTCAAATGAAAAAAATAAGATAATTCTAGAGTATTTGAATAGTGACAAAGATCACTTAAATTTTGTATAAAGGAGCAAGAATGAGGAAAAAATTACTTTAATGAGTAAGTATCCAAAACCTATAAAAGATTTAACTCGAAGGTTAGAAAAAAAAACTTGAAAAATAAATAAGTTGCACAAAAATCTGGTAAAGATTTTTTTTGATAGAGAGTTCTTACAACTCTTCTCTGATGAATCAGATTATAACGGCAATTATTAAGGGAAATAATGAAATTAAATAAATGTATTGATAGTTTTGCGCAAGAAGGATATGTCGTGTTAGACTTACTTTCTAAAGAAGAGTTATTGGTTTTTAAAAACTTAGTTTTATCAAAGCTAAAAGAACTCTTAAATAATAAAGATGTGACGTTTGAGTCATTTCATAAATATATTCAAAATGATGAGCAAAAAATTGACATTCAGTATCAAATCAATAAGATGATATGGGATGAAAAATTACACCATGGATTGATGAAAGAAAACTTAAAACTATATTATAACCTAATAG
>Ga0105351_1000714_pt1 | contig 15567 bp, 10 predicted proteins | sample EN4Hudsemesocosm_FD_83662 | JGI IMG/M metagenome (GOLD analysis project Ga0105351, IMG submission 83662) | Methane-oxidizing microbial communities from mesocosms in the Hudson Canyon - EN4B Hudson Canyon | ecosystem: Environmental > Aquatic > Marine > Cold seeps | place: Hudson Canyon... | reverse complement strand
TCATTTAAATCAGCAATCATATCATTCATGCTATTTTTCAGTTCATTAATTCCTTCATTATTTGCATTTTGTTTGATATTATAAGAAAAAAATCCACTTTTAACTTTTGCTACAACATCATTTACTTCACTAATAACTAATTGGTCTTGAGCTAACCCTGCTTCAACTTTCTGAATATACTTGTTAAAATTATCTGCAATTTGTTTTATTTCATCTCTTGACTCAAGTTCAATTTTATTTACTGAAGTATTTGAAGTATTTGAAAGATTTAAAATTCCATTATTTAAAGAAACTAAAGATTTTGATATATTTCTATTTGTAAATATTCCAAATATCATACTTATAAATATTGCCGATAATGCCAAAATCAAGGAATAAACAAAGTTTTGGCTTGATGATAGTTTTAAGTTTTCAACCTTATTTATTAATTGTTCCGCTAAAAAATCATCTACATTTTTAAGCAAATTAATTTTTATTGTCATCTGTTTAAACCAATACTCAGGGTCAACTGTAAAGTTATCATTTTTACTCAGTAACTTATTTCTCATACTTTCTACTTCTTTAACTGCACTATTATTTAGAGTATTGTAATAATACTCAGACGAGATTTTATTTGAATATTGTAAAAAGTTATTCATATATGCTTTTTGCTCTGCAATTATACTAATGACCTTTATTTTCATTCCTGTTGCAAACTTATCATTTGAAAAAGTAGATGCACCAACAGCTCTTTCAACGCCTGCTCCTTCTTTTGAAAGTAAGAAATTTGAAAAAGAAACGATATCTTTTGTAATATCTGGATTATTTGAAACCTTCACCGTACTTGTTATAGTTTGTAACAAATTACTATTTATGTTGGTATAATATGAGAGTGCATTTTTGGTACTGATGTTTAAACTATCTACTTTACTTCTAATTTGATGTACATTTTCGAGTTGACTGATTGCATTATTTAAATTATCATTGACTTCCTTATTTATATTTGTCAGTTGTGCAGATAAAAGAAACTTTTGCAAATCCTTAAACTTTGAACCCGTAACATCTCTTTGTTTATTGAGCTCAACACCAAACTTTTTTCCAAGACTACCAATATATCCTGCTGTAAAACCTCGCTCTTTTTGAGTTTCATGTACAAGAAGTGATATTTTTGTATTTAAAACTGAAAGATTATATAATTTATCCATATTTTCAGATATATCAAATTGCCTTTTAACGACCATGGACGCAAAAATAAAAATGACAGTTGTGGGTATAATCATCAATAATAACAACCTGGTTTTAATACTCATATTTTTAAACATCTAATAACCCTTAAAAAAAATTTAATTAATAATACTAATTGAATCTTTATGTTTTTCTTAAGAAAAGTTACTGCTATGTTACAATAGTGTGACAATAATTTTATAAGTTATGATATGATGGGAGGTAAGTAGTATTTATGTAAAAATATAATAATTACAAAATAATTACATTAATTCTGCATTTATTACGATTTTACACATTTCATCTATTATTTAGCAAAATTTTCATATTTTAATTGATTATTTATTTTTTCATAAATAAACAATTGTTTTCATTTTCATATTCTGTCATACTATCACAAACCCTAAAATCAAGTTTTTTGTAAAGATTAATAGCATTTAGATTGTCTTTGTAAACGAATAAAGAATAGTTTTTGTTGGAATTTTCATATACTTTAAAAAGCTCATGCATCAACTTTATTGCATACCCTTTTCCTCTTTTTGTTGGATTAATAGCAACTCTTCCAATATGAAGACATTCAAAACGATCAAATATTTGGATAAACCCTACTAACTCATCATTTTCTAATAAAGAATAAGAAGGAATAAGGCTCCAAGAAATGTCCTTTTTTAGTTGCTCCAATACAAGTGGGAATCGAACTAAAGGTCCTGCCCAGTTTTGAACTTGTGTTTGTGTTGTAAACCACAGACTAAGGGGTAAGATATCACTCTCTTTTGTTAATCTAAATTCCACGTAATTCCTTTTTGATAAAATTTATTGAATATATTCTATTTTTGATTTAATACTCTTCTCTGGGTGCAACTTCCATTTTTCTAATTGTGATTTACTAAACAAGAAACGTCCTGTAGGGGCAGTTATCGGCATAATCAAGCCATGTTTACTATTTGTTAACATTTTTAGTGCAATTTTACCTGCTGCAATACCTTGTTCCTTTCCAAATAAAACATATCCACCAATAGTTTTATCCAACCCAACTGAAAAGTCCCAAAAAGCAAAAGGAGGAATTTCTGTATTTTTTGAAGTCCAATCTAATATTTCATCTGCACTAACGTGCTGTTTCAGATCATTTTTTATCGTATGATACAATCCTACAATGACAATATCATAGCCTTGTTTTTTTGCTCCTAAAATATTCTTTTTCCAAGTATCATAAGTATCAATTAATTTTATATCTACTTTAATATCACGTATAAATTGAGACTTTCTGCTTAAAAATACTTCTTTAAAGGTGGCTTTTGCCGTAGTTCCTGAATCAAAAAGAACTAAAGCTTTTTGAACAGGTAAGAGTTTTGCTAAATACAGTAACGATCGCTTTAATAATGGGCGCTCTAACACACCTGAAATATTTTCATACCCTGTAACAGAGTATTTTCTAGGGTTATCATTAATACCTAAATAAACTACTTTTGTTTTGGTTTTAACAAATCTTGAACCTAAATATTTCAATGCATTATCATCCCCTAAGATAACAAGTTTTGGTTTTAAGCTTAAGTATTTTCTCCAAGCTAATTCCACCATTTTAGAGTGTTCTTTTAGGGGAATTCTTTTTGTATTAAGTTCAAAAAAAGTAAGATCATATTCTGAACCCAAAACTTCTTCTAAACCTTGTTTATAACTTGAATCCCAAGGATATGTGGCATGATAACTCTCAATGACCAAAATATCTCTTTCTCCTGCATTCAAATGAGTATTTATTAAATATAAAAATAAAAATATTACTAAAACTATCTTTTTCATACCCTACTCCAATAATTTGTACTTTATAAATTATACCTTAATACATTTATTGATATGTTAGGTTTTACTGTCATTAATTATTATAACGTTCTTGTTTAATTGTCTCGTCCCAACATTTCAGTTGCCTCAGATATAATTAAAAATCCATCGGGGTCATTTTCACGGATAAGTTGCCTTAAGAGCTGAAGTTTAGTAACTTCTACAACAAGTAGAATCATCTCTTTGTCTTGCCCTTCATATAAACCTGATCCTCTTAAAATAGTACCATCAGGTCCCAGTTGTTCTCTAATTTGTACTTTTAATTCTTGCGGTTTACTCGTAACTAAATAGACCACTTTTTTATTTAAACTTCCCGTTAATATCAAGTCAATAACTTTAGTAGTAATATAAATACTTACAATACTCCATAATACTTTCGCTGTATCATCAAATACAAACAAAGAAGACAGTATTATGATTGAATCAATAATTAAAATAACTTGTCCAGGTTTTATTTCAGTTTTAGAAGACACAATTCGTGCAACAATAGTAGAACCGCCAGCAGATGAGTTTCCTTTAATAACCAGTGCTAAACCAATACCTATAAATATACCACCAAAAATAGAGGCTAAAATAGTATCTAATATAAATGCATTTACATAAAATACTTCTGCAAAAAGGTCAATAAAAACTGAAATCAGTAAAATAGTAATAATCGTTCTTACTGCAAACATCTTCCCTAAGTATCTACTTCCAATTATTAACAAAGGAATATTTACAGCAATCATCAAAGAACCTACTGTGTAAGAGGTAACATAATGAAGTAATAATGATAATCCAGCTGTACCACCTGTTAATATGTGATTAGGAACAAAAAAACCAACCACTCCTAATGCCAAAAAAATGGCTCCAGCTAATATAAACGTATAATTTCTAATTTCAATTTTTGAAAAAAAGGTTTCCATATTTTTCCTATATAATAAATTTTAAAATGGATTTTAACCATATATTTATTATAAACCAATTTATTTGAGTTTAATATAATTAACTATAGAAAATAAAAAAAATAGACACTCGCCCCAAATACGATTTTTTGGTTGTTTTTTAACTATTAGTTAGGTTTTGGGATACAAAGTCCCAGTTAATAATACTCCACCAATTAGATAAATAATCTGGTCGTACGTTTCTAAAGTCAATGTAATAAGCATGTTCCCATACATCACACGTTAATAATGGAGTCAACCCCTTTGTTAATGGTACTCCAGCATTTGTAGTTGAGACTATTTTAAGGTTTTGTGATTTATCAAGTACTAACCAAACCCATCCTGATCCAAAGTGTGTAGTGGCTTTTGTGAGAAATTCTTCTTTAAACTTATCAATAGAGTCAAAAGTATCTTCAATCTTCTTTTCAAGTTGAGTTGACATCTTTGTATCATTTGGTGTAATTGAATTCCAGAAAAAATCATGATTATAAATTTGAGCAGCATTATTAAAAATACCTCCATCTGATTCTTTCACAATATCAACCAAGCTTAAACTTTCAAATTTTGTCCCAACAATGAGACCATTTAGTTTAGTGACATAGGTTTGGTGATGTTTATCATGGTGATAAGTTAATGTTTCTCTTGACATATGTGGTTCTAATGCATCGTATCCAAATGGTAATTCCATCAATTCATGTTTCATAATAAGTCCTTTGTAAATTCTAATATTTACAAAAGATTACTCCAAGTTATTTTAAGAAATCATAATGATTTAAAATTAAGTAAGTATGTAAAGAAAAAGAAGATTTACACATATTGTTACCAAATAACAACATTTAAATAGAATGATACCATTTAAGTACCTTTCATCACTATAATCAAAGTATTAATATTAAAGGTATTATTATGATTGAAAATTCCGATTTAAAAGTACTAGAAAACTATGATTATTTGTTCGTTATGACAGTGGGCGATTTTAAAAGCACTAAAATTAAAAATATTTTTTCAAAATATTTTAAGAATACTCTTAATGTTCAGACGATAGAAGAAGCAGTTAATGTCCTAAATAACAATAATATAGACATTATTTTAAGCGATGACAATAGCACTATTGACCCATTTATATATTTTAAGGAAAGTAGACAGCATAATGAAAACATCTTAACATTTCTTGCAACGGACAATTTAAATACTCATAGACTCTTAAAAAGTATTGAATTTAAACTTGATGGGTATTTATTAGAAAATAGTCCTCAAAGTAAACTACTAAGCCAAATTAATAAAGCACTCTTTCAATATACCTCTAATAAACACAACTCATTTGTACAGAGTTATTTTGATGTCACAAATAAATGCATTATTATCTCAAAAACAAATCCATCTGGGATATTAACGTATGTAAATAAAAAATTCTGCGAAACTTCAGGTTTTACATATGATGAACTAATTGGTCAAAACCACAACATAATAAGGCACCCAGATAATGACAAGAAAGCTTTTGAAAGTTTATGGGAAACAATAAAAATAAAAAAGTTGATGTGGGAAGGCATAATGAAAAATAAAAGTAAAGGTGGTGTTGGATATTTAGTCAAAGCAGTAATCATACCAATACTTGATAAAAATAATAATGTTCTAGAATACATTTCTTTTAATATTAATATATCAAATAGTATGAATGATAAAAAACTTCTATTACATCATATAGAAGAGAATGAACTATCCATTTTAGCACTAATTAAAATTGATGATTTTCACAATTTAGATCAATTTTATTCTGATAAAAAAATAACAAAAATGGAAAGGCTCTTTGGAGAGTCCCTTTTAATTCACCTTCCTAATAAAAATATATTTAGAAATATTTATCATCTAGGAAACGGAAAATTTGCACTTTTATGTAAACTATTTGAATATAAGGAAACAGATATCAATATAAAAAAGTATTTAGAAAACTTTGTAAGAAAAGTGAATAACACAAAACTTGCTACTTCTGATATTCAAGATGATTTAAATATCTTCATCTCCTTTTCTTATGGAAAACATATGTTATATCAAGATGCAAAACAAGGTTTAAAAGAAGCGATTAAAAAGAAAAAATTGGTACATCATTCAAATGATGCATACTTACGAAGCCAAAAAACTGCAAAAAAAAATAAAGAGATTATACAAATGGTAAAAATTGCTTTGGACAATAATAATATTATTTCATACTTTCAACCAATTATCAATAACAAAACGAAACAAATTGAAAAATATGAATCTCTTGTACGATTAGTAAATCAAAATAATGAAGTATTATCTCCTCATGAATTTTTGGATATTTCAAAAAAAGGGAAATATTACAATAAAATAACACAAAGAGTCGTTGAAAATAGTTTTAAGGTTCTTGATAAAATAGATACAGAAGTTACTATTAACTTATCAATGATAGATATAGAAAAAAATGACACCAGAAACATGTTATTAAAACTTCTAGACAAGTACCAAGAGCATGCCAAAAAAATTGTTTTTGAATTACTAGAAGATGAGAGAAGCAAAAATTTTACCGTAATACAAAGTTTCATAAGAAATGTTAAAAATAGAGGTATAAAAATTGCAATTGATGATTTTGGATCTGGGTACTCTAGTTTTGAAAGGTTATTGTGTTTTGAACCTGACATTATAAAAATTGATGGTTCCTTAATTAAAAATATTGAATATGATACTTTTTCAAGAAACCTAGTAGAGACTATTGCACTTTTTTCAAAAAAACAAAATATAAAAACAGTGGCAGAGTATGTCGAAAACGAGAATATTTTTAATATTGTTAATCAAATTGGAGTTGATTATTCGCAAGGTTATTTTTTTGGAAAACCCCAAAATCTAAATCTTAATTAAATATAGATATCAATAATTGATATTTATTACACAATACTATTAAATTAAAGGAGTAAATATGAAAAACTTGATTGTAAAATCATTTTTGGTTGGCATGTTGTTAAATGTTTCTGCTTTTGCATATGAAGCAACTAAAGTAGATGTAGAATGGATTGGGTTTAAAACCAATTCAAAAGTAGGTGTAACAGGAACTTTTAATCATGTTGATTTACAGATTAAAAGCAGTGCTAACTTTAATGAATTCATAAATTCAGCAAAAGTAAAAATTGACACTTCCTCTCTAAATTCTAAAATGAAATTTAGAGATACAAATATAATTTCTACACTTTTCAACTTAAGCAGCACAAAAGAGATAATTGCTACTGTTAAAAAAGTAAATGGAAGTATGAAAAGTGGAGAATTAGAGGTTGAAATAGTTATGAATAATAATGCAAAAACAATTCTCATGAAATACGATGTTAAGGAGAATAATTTAATTGCAAAAGGTTCAATTGATATTTTAGATTTTTCTATGCATAAATCATTTAATGCATTTAGTGCTATATGTAAACCATTTCACGAAGGAAAAACATGGAGTGAAGTTTCAGTATCATTTGATTTGTTCTTTACTAAATAGCCTTAGAGGAAAGAGTTATGCTCTTTCCTCTATTTTCTAATAGACGTTGCTGTTAAAAATACATAATTTTTACCTGTTAATGTAACTCTAAATTTCTTTTGCTGTAAGTATTTTTTACAAAAATAAACATCTTTATGTAATAATGACATCTCCGAAAACGAGTAGTTTTTCGCACTTGCCCCATAAATCATCTCTCCGTCAATCCATCTGCAATTTGGAAATCCCAAAATCATTGCACCATCTTTTTTTAGATACTCTTGTACTAAAGACATAAACACCAGTTTAAAATCAATACTTGTACTTTGAAGTGTTCCAACACTTATAATTAAATCAAATTTTTCTAAATTTAAACTTTTCAAATCATTAATATCATGTGTAAAAAATGTCGTATTTTTATCACCAAATTCTTTTTTTGCTTTTTGTATAGCTGAAGCACAATAATCTATTCCAACCAGTTCTAAATTTTCAAAGTTCTGCGCATATTTTCTTATAACTTCAAATTCTTCACCACTGTTTATTCCCAGATTTAATACTCTTATTCGTTTATTTATATTCACATTTTTTAATGCCCTTAAATAATGTGCTAAAAAGGCTGGTTCTTCACTTTTATTTATATTTGAAAACTCTGACGTTGTTCCATATTTTTCTTCTTTTACTTCTGTACTATTATGAAAAGTTTCATTTTTATCTAATTTTTCATAACGAATTATCACACTCTCTTCACTATTACATTTTGGTGTTAACATACGGCAATACAATATTTCAGCTAAATCCGTCCAAGATTTATATCCTCTGTAGATATACTCTTCATTATTTATTTTCAATACTTTACCTGCATATAGTGATATTTTAACATCAGGATTTAAAACTTCAAATTCAATAACATCTTTTGCATTTAATAAAGCTAATTCATTTTGTAACCTATCCATAATATCCATCATATTATTATTTGTAAACTTTAACATAAGTACTTCTTTTATTTTTTTTTGTATTATACAAAAATTTGATATACTTACACTATGAAAATAAGAATTGGAACATTTAACCTTTTTCAATTTGTTGAACCCCCTTTTTCTTGGTATGTAAAAAAAGATAAATTCAATCAAGAACAATGGGAAGAAAAAACAAATTGGATAACAAAACAAGTAACAAGTATGAACTGTGATATAGTTGGATTTCAAGAGGTTTTTTCTGCTTCTGCTTTAAAAAAACTGGTTTTTGATTTAGGATATAAATATTTCGAAACAGTCCAAACAGCACGAGTTGATAAAAAAAACGACAAGGTCTATGTTAGTACCACCGTTGCCATTGCTTCAAAGTTCCCAATTGATGAAATACTGAATGTAGAACCTAATATTACAAGTATCAAAAAACATAATTTTGAAGGTTTTTTTAAATTTTCAAGAGATCCTATAAAAGTAAAAATCACCTTACCCAATGAGCAAAAAATACTTGTGTATGTATGTCATTTAAAATCAAATTGGCAAAATGAATTTGAGTATGTTTTTACTAAAAATGACACATTACAAGATAAAATGAAAATAGTTCAAAAAGCACTTAAAGAGGGCTATTCAGAGTCTCTAAAACAAAGGCTTTGTGAGGCATCTTCTCTATTTTTTGACATAAATAAATCAAAAAATACACCCACCATTTTAATGTGTGATTTAAATGACAAAGAATTTTCACTCACTATTGATGCACTTTCAAATAAAAGTTACCATTATGACTCAAAAAAAGATGGATATATTCTTTTAGATGCATATAACCTTTATGACAAACAAATATACAATCCTCATCCAGAGCAAACACAAATAAAAAGACCTCCTACAAGTTTTTTTGCAGGAAAAGGAAATGCACTTGATTATATTTTTGTATCAAAAAATATTAATAAAAATCACCCAAATAAAATTGCACATATAAGCTCATATGAAATCTTTGATGAGCATTTAAAAAAGAACCAAAACGGTTCACTACTGCAAAGTGATCATGCACAAGTTGTCTGCGAGATCACCTTTGAGAAGTAGTACTTTTACATTTTAATTTTGTATAATATACTATAGGATTTACCATGGCAAAAATTAATTTTACAAAATCTAAAAACTCTTTTGATTCTTCTAGTTTAGATACTTGGAAAGTATTAATTGCAGATGACGAACAAGATGTTCATGATTTAACAAAAACAGTATTGAAAAAATTTAAATATGATGAAAAATCATTAGAAATACTTAGCTCCTTCAGTGGAAAACAAACCATTGATATTTTGAAAGAGCATAATGATATTGTATTAGTTTTACTTGATGTGGTTATGGAAAGCGATGATGCTGGTTTATTAGTTGTAAAACAAATAAGAGAAGACCTAAACAATAATAACATACAAATTATATTAAGGACAGGGCAAGCGGGAAAAGCTCCTGAACTTGAAGTTGTTACAAACTATGCCATTAATGATTATAAAGAAAAAACAGAATTAACGTCACTAAAACTATTTACATCAATTATTACAGCAATACGGTCATACAAAAACATGAAATCCTTAGAGTCAAATAAAGTAGAAATAGAAGAGCTTAACAAAGAAATACTAGAAACACAAAGAGAAGTTGTATTTAGAATGGGTGCAATTGGGGAAGCCAGAAGCAAAGAAACGGGAATGCATGTAAAAAGAGTTGCCGAGTATTCTAAACTTTTGGCTTTATATTTAGGCTTACCCAAAGATAAAGCAGAAATACTTAAACAAGCAAGTCCAATGCATGATATTGGAAAAGTTGCAATATTTGACAATATTTTAAATAAACCAGGCAAACTCACAACAGAAGAATTTGAAATAATGAAAACACATGCCCAAATTGGCTTTGATATGTTAGACAATTCAAATCGTGCTATCTTAAAAGTTGCAGCCATTGTGGCACATGAACACCATGAAAGATGGGATGGAAAAGGTTATCCTAGAGGTTTGAAAGAAAAAGATATTCATATATACGGAAGGATAACTGCCTTTGCAGATGTTTTTGATGCCCTTGGAAGTAACAGAGTTTACAAAAAAGCTTGGGAAGATGAAAAGATTTTTAAATTTTTCAAAGAGCAAAGAGGTCAACATTTTGACCCTGAAATAGTTGATATTTTTTTTGAACATCTTAGTGAATTTCTAGAAATAAGAGATACCTATAAAGATATATAACTTAATCTATTAAAATGGTAATGATGAATTTTGTTCCCTGCCCCTCTTTACTTTCACAATGAATAGTCCCTTTTAAAATATTGTTTACAATATTATAAATAATATTTAATCCTAAACCCGTACCTCCACCATCTCTATTTGTTGTAAAAAAAGGTTCAAAAATTTTCTCTAAATTTTCTTTGGGAATTCCACACCCATCATCTGTATAAATAAGTTTTACTACATCATCATCTTTAGTTATAAAAATAGATATATTGCCTTTTTCTTTTTCTTTATATGCATGTCTGATTGAGTTTATAATAAAGTTTGAAACAATTTGCGAAAAAATACCAGGATAAGAGTTTATTTCTATATCATCATCACAAGATATAGAAATTTGAAGGTTGGTTTTTTTTGTAATACTGTTTATACTTAGCAATACCTCATTTACATAGTTTTTAAGATTGAATAATCTTTTTTCTTCACTGGTTTGATCCACTGCAATTTGTTTAAAGCTTTTTACTAAATGTGCAGTTCTAATTAGATTTAGATTAATTTGATTTGCCAAATCAGAAGAGATATTAATATACTTTTCAAATTCTTCTCTGGACATATTTTCACTTTCATAATCTTTTTTTATATTTTCAGTTAAATGTAAAAAGTGAGTAACACCAGTTAGACCAATCCCAACAGGAGTATTTATCTCATGTGCAATTCCTGCAACTAACCCACCAAGACTTGCCATTTTTTTTGATTCTAAAAGTTTTTCTTGTGTTAATTTTAAATTTTCCAAAGAGTGTTCTAACTTTTCATTTGAACTGTTAATAAGTTTATTTGCATTTGCAAGTTTTCTTGTAAAAACTAAAACAATACTTAAAATCAGTACAAAAACAACTACTATTTTGTATATTATGGAATAATCAACAGCAGTATCAATTTTTAGCCTAATCCACTTGTGGGATAAATCTTCTTTTTGCTTTTGAGTTATTGAATATAGAATTTTATTTACAATGGATAAAAGCTCTGGTTTACTATTTTGTATTAACATGTGATGACGAAATTTTTCATTTGTAAGTCCTATAATTTTCAGCTCTGGAAAACTTTTTTTAATTTTATAAACAGCTACAGAGGAGTGGCCAATAAAAGCGTAGGCTTCTTTTTTGGAAACCAAGGTCAGTGCTTCTTCAATATCCTTAGTTTCTATTATATTAATATTAGTATAGTTTTCTTTTACCATATTATATGAGCTATATCCCTTTGGCAAGGCAACAGTTTTACCATGTAAATCATGAATACCTTCAACAAATGAGCCATTCTTATTTGATACAATTGCGAACTTAAAGTTAAGATATTCACCTGAAACAGATCCGAGTTTTTTTTCTTTTAAGGAACCTGCAATACTAGGAATCAAATCTAATTCTCCTTGTTTAAATTTTTCTAAAACCTCTGCCCAAGATTTAGAAACAATAAGTTTAAAACTTAATCCAGACTTTTCTTCAATAATTTTTAAATAATCATTAAAAAGTCCATCAAACATTCCATTTTCTATTATGGACAGGGGCTGCCAATTTACTTCTGAAAACGTTAATATTGGATTATTTTGAATGAACAATTTTTCTTTTTTTGTAAATACAATCTTTTTATCTAAATATCCAAATTGTTTGTATATATCTTTTACGTAAATAAATGATTTTAGTTTGTTAAATCCCTTTATATTAGGTATCAATTCCAAGTTTTCTGAGTAATTTTTCAACTGACTCTCATCAAAATAAACCTTGATAAACCCTACTTTACTTGGAATATTTGACAACATATAAAAACTCTCTTGTATCGTAAACTTTTCCAATAGTAAAGATGAACTTTCGACAAGTAGTTTTTCATCTTTATTAAAAACTTCAATTTTGTCAATATATTCTAATTGCTCAAAAATATCTATAATTTGTTTTATTTCTTTAATATTTTTATCAAATATATATTTTGAAAGGGAGGATGCAATCAATGAATCTATTTTAACTTTTGCTTCGATATCATTTTGAGTATAACTATCAAAAATATTTTTGTATTCTCCTGAGCTTTTAATTTTCAACAAATTGTCATTGAATATATTTCGTAAATTCTCATCTTTAAATGCAACTTTATATGAGTTTTTACCAGAAAAAATAAAATCAAATTTATAGTTATCAATACTTTCATCACTTAATTTTTTCAAGTACCACTTAAAAATATTTTTATCTAAAATTAGTACATCCATTTTCCCATTAATAAAATCTCGAACTTGTTTTTCTTGCAAAGATGTTTCTTGATATAATCCAGAATCATTATTTGAGTTAAACAGTTCCCTATATTCTTTTCCCAAGTATTTTTTTGCACCTTGGAAAGCAGAAATTTTTTTATGTTGTAAGTCTTTTATATCACTAATTACAAAATTATCTTTAAGCCTAGTAATAGCGACATTTTCAAAACTTAAAAAATTATTTGAATAATAGAAACCATCATTATTTTCTTTGGTTGTTACTGCAATATCTAGTTCATTATTATTTTCAAGTGCATGCTCTATATCAGATAAACTAAAATGTTTTTCATTATTAATAGAAATGCCACTCATATTTAAAATTCTTTTAACCAAATCATATTCTATACCTTTTAAAAATGTATTGTTAAATACGTAAGGCTCTCTACTAATTCCAAATGCAACATTTACATTCTTTTTAACTTCAAGATTTAACCACTTGTTTATTATTTTATTTTTATCAGAGACAGAGAGACTAAATAATGACTTATTGATAATGCTCTGTAAAATTTTGTCATTCTTAGGTACAAAAAGATGTAAGGAATGTGATTTAAAACTTTCTTGAGATACCGCTTTTAAATTTGTAATAAGTAATTCTCTTATTTGATGCTGAACTGCAATTTGTGCTTCAAAAAGGGCATCAACATCTTCATTTAGAACCTTTTGGATAGACTCATCTAAACTATCTGTTTCAACTATAGTAACATTAGGAAACTTCTTTTTCACAAAAGAAATCGTTGCGTAGCCTTTAACAATTGCCAGTTTTTTATAATTTAAGTCTTTAAATGATTTAACTTTATTATTATTACTTTTGACATATAAAAACTCCTTTACACTAAGATATTTTTCTGAATACAGACCATAATTAGCTCTTTCTTTTGTAAAAAACGTCACAGGTAAAATATCAATTTTATTTTTTTTAAACTCACCTAATAGTGTATTCCAAGTATTGAAAACATACTTAAATTTCAAACCTGAATTATCAAAAATTTTTGAAATAATTTCTCCCGCAATTCCGTTTAATTTTTCTTTGTTTTGTGAAAATATTATCGGTTTCCATAATTCAATACCTACTTTTAGCACCGGAGACTTTTTAATATAACTTAGTTCTTCTAATGTAAATATTGATTCCTTTTTTTGTTTTTTAAACCACTTATTATCAAGTGATTGCATTTGTTCTTCCGAAATTGAAGTGATTCCTTTTTTTATAATATCGGCAAATATAAGATTTTTTTCATATGTTCCAATACTTAGTTCACCCTCTTTTGCATATACAGATCCAACAATTTTCAGTCCATATTTTTTTAACTTCAAAGATTTTGCATTTTCAAGAAGTGCGACATCAGCTTTTTTATCCCTGATATTTTTTAAAATATCTGCCATATTATTTACGTGTAAAATTTTAACATTAGGTGCTTTGTCTTTTATGATTTTATTGGTAATACTGTTTTTAAAGGTTACTGCATTTTTGTTATTATAATCTTCAAGTACTCTTACTTTATTTTCATTAACTCTTGTAACCATATAATAAGGACTATATTTATATGAAGGAGAATAATTAAAATATTTTTCCCTTTCTTTAGACCAAGACAAACCAAATATTCCATCAACTCTGCCTTTTTTTGCCCACTCATATGCATTTGCCCACTTGTCAAAAACTTTATATTTTATATTGGTATCAAGATTTTCATTTATTTGTTTCAGTAGATCAAGGTGGAATCCTTTAATCTTTCCATCTTCATCTAAAAAACTGTACCTTTCCCATTTATTTACAACAGCCAGTTGCAATAAGGGGTTGTCGTCTAACCAATATCTCTCTTTTTTAGTTAAAAAATCTACATCAACCTTTTTTTGAAAATATTTTAAGTTATCGCCAAATATCCATCTTTTCTCAATTTTTTTCATTTCGATATCAGTGATTTTATCCATTCCATGTGAAACTAGTCTTTCTAAATTATCATCATTTTTAGCAATCCCTACATAAAACCATTTATTAATTTTAAAGTTAGATAAAGGCTCTACTTCATTAAACTTAACAAATTTCAGCAATTGAAACCATGTTGTGAGAGAATCTTCAATGAAAGAATCAACTTCATTACTCGTAATTGCCTCAAATAATTCTTTGTATGTTTCATATTTAATTATTTTTATTTTTGAATGGTTTTTTTTAAGATATGATTCAAAATAAGTACCAGAGATAAGCCCAATGGTTTTATTTTCCAAATCTTTGATTGTTTTAATTTTATTTTTATTTTTTTTGTTTATATATATATTTGTAATAGAATTATAAATTGGTTTCAAATATTCGACATATTCTTGGCGTTGTTTATTTAAAAATAATCCAGAGTGTATATCTACTTTTTTTTCTTTCATATTTTTCAAAGTATCCAACCAAGCAGAAGGCACAAATTTTATTTTGATTTTACTTTTTTTTGCCCACAGTTTCCAATAATCAACCAATATACCACTTGGTTCATTATATTCATTCATATAGGAATAAGGTATCATATCAGTTGTAATGGCTATTTTAACCTCATTTTGATTTGCTTGTAATTGATTAAAAAAGATGATTAAAAATAAAATAGTGCTTTTTAAAGATTTCATCATTCTCCTTGTCCAATAATTTATATCACCAATAATTCTACGTTAATATTTTTTACTTATTTCATTA
>Ga0105351_1000712_pt1 | contig 15582 bp, 13 predicted proteins | sample EN4Hudsemesocosm_FD_83662 | JGI IMG/M metagenome (GOLD analysis project Ga0105351, IMG submission 83662) | Methane-oxidizing microbial communities from mesocosms in the Hudson Canyon - EN4B Hudson Canyon | ecosystem: Environmental > Aquatic > Marine > Cold seeps | place: Hudson Canyon... | reverse complement strand
GCAGATGGAAAAGTGATCGGGCAGGGGAGCCCTAAGTACCTAAAAGAGCAGGGTTCAGCTTTAGTTAAACAGTTTTTGCAAGGCTTGCCTGATGGCCCTGTCCCCTTTCATTATCCAGCAACGGATTATAAAACTGACTTACTGTCTGGGAATTAAAATGCTGGATTATATTCGTAAACTGGGTGCCAATACGATGCATTCTATTGCTGTGTTGGGACGTTCGGGTTTGTTTCTTTGGCATTCATTGGTAGGTATCCCAGATTTTAGAAATGGGATGCCGTTGTTAATTAAGCAGCTATACTCAGTCGGTGTACTATCGCTGGTAATTATCATTGTATCAGGCCTGTTTATTGGTATGGTGCTGGGTCTGCAAGGATATAATATTCTGGTTGATTACGGCTCTGAACAGGCTATTGGCCAGATGGTAGCGCTTACATTGGTTAGGGAGTTGGGGCCTGTTGTTACCGGATTATTGTTTGCAGGGCGAGCCGGTTCAGCCCTTACTGCTGAAATAGGTTTAATGAAAGCAACAGAGCAACTTTCTAGCATGGAAATGATGGGCGTTGACCCATTACGTCGTATTATTGCTCCCAGACTTTGGGCTGGATTCATCTCAATGCCCATATTAGCCATAATATTCAGTGCGGTGGGTATTTGGGGGGGGATGTTGGTTGGTGTTGATTGGCTGGGTGTCTATGAAGGCTCGTTCTGGGCGAATATGCAGTCATCAGTGAGCTTTGAAAAAGATATTCTTAATGGCATTATCAAGAGCTTGGTGTTTGGCTTTGTTTGCACATGGATTGCAGTATTTCAAGGCTATGACTCTGTACCAACCTCTGAAGGAATTAGTGTTGCTACAACGAAAACAGTGGTTTATTCATCGCTGGCGGTATTAGGCTTAGATTTTGTTTTAACGGCCGTTATGTTCACCGCATTTTAGTATTAATAATAGCTATTTAATTATGAAACGTCACAGATAAGAGAGCGGAAAAGGAAATGTACAATCGATCTATAGAATTAATGGTGGGTTTGTTTATAGTTATTGGTATTGCCGCGCTGGCAGTGCTGGCCTTTCAGGTGAGTGGCCTTTCTCTGAAGTCGGGAGAGGGGACATATAAAGTCTATGCCCAGTTTGATGACTTGGGAGGTTTAACCGTACGTGGAAAAGTCTCTATGGCGGGTGTGACTATTGGCAAGGTGAGCAATATTGAACTTGATAAAGAGTCTTACACTGCCTTGGTAGAAATGGAACTTTATAGTGTTGTTGATAATCTAAGCACAGATAGTACGGCTGCCATTCAAACGGCTGGGCTATTGGGTGAGAAGTATATTTCAATTAATGTGGGTGCTGATGAAGAGTTCTTGTCAGAAGGTGATACTATTTTTGATACGCAGTCTGCTTTAAATATTGAAAAACTGATTGGTAGTTTCGCTTCGGGTAAATAATATTTTAGGGCAGGATGATAAAGTAGAATAACAAGGATGTGAGGTGCTATATGAATTGTTGTATGAGTAATCAAATGAATAAAAATGTAAAAGGTTTTTTTTGCTTCCCTAAGGTGTTGCTTGCTGCTGTTTGTCTTTTATTTGGACAACATGTTATTGCGGAAAAGAAGGGAGTAGAAACAGAGGTGAGATTGGTTGTTGAAGAAAGTACGCAGCAACTGGTTGAGAAGCTAAATAAAGAAAAAGCAAACTATACTGAAAGCCCAGAGCGTTTTTATAGCGAAATGGATGCTGCGCTGAGCGAGTTGGTCGACTTTAAACGAATTGCAGCCCGAGTTATGGGTAAGTATGCCCGGAAAGCTACAAAGGAGCAGCGTTCTCGGTTTTTAGTGTCTTTCAAACGAAGTTTATATGTGGCGTATTCAAGAGCTTTGGTCGAAAGTGGCGCGTTTGAAATATCGGTTAATGATGCAAAGCTTAACCCCCGTAGTGATAAAAAAGCCTCAGTTAACCTAGTGGTAACCTCCGCAAGTGGTAATCAATACCCTGTGGTTTATTCTATGCATTTCGCAAAAAACAATGAGTGGATGCTTGAGAATGTTATTGTTAATGGCGTGAATGTAGGTTTAGCTTTTAGGGATAGATTTAATCAGGAAGTGAGAGAGCAGAAAGGTGATCTTAATAAGGTGATTGATGGCTGGTCTTCCAAAGTAGACCTTAAGGGCGTGGGTGAAGGAGATGGCAGGCCTGAAGTGGCGACCAAACAATGAATGATTCGGTCGTATTGCAAGGTGAAAATATCCTGGTCCTTAAAGGAAAGGTTACCGTTGATAACGTAACGACAATACGCAAAGCGGGTGAAGATATTATATCTAAGTTTTCTATGGATAGTGTTATTGATTTATCTGCCGTTAGCTCAGCGGGTGCAGTCACTCTTTCATTATTACTTGCCTGGTTAAGAGCGGCTAGAAGCCGAAACGTATCATTAGTTGTAATAAATACGCCTGACAGGCTTTTTGATATGGCCAGAGTTAGTGGTTTAGAGCTTGTTCTGCCGTTTGACTCCTCATCATAGCTACTCAGTACTGTTTCGGGTATCATGGCCTATTTTATTCGTGGCAGAGAGTTATCTGTCCGCTTAAGCAGCTAAAGGCACTAAAATGCAATCAGAAGAAGTAGCAAAAATCCTTTCAGAAGCGCTCAAAGAGTGTGAAATTACAGTGACAGGTGAAGGCAATCACTTTCAGTTGACGGTTGTCGGTGAAATGTTTGAAGGTTTGTCTTCTGTTAAACGTCAGCAGTCAATTTATGCTTGTCTTAACTCGTATATTGCTGATGGTACTATTCATGCAATAACGATGAAAATATACACACCTGCAGAGTGGCAGAAGGTTAGCTAGGGCACTATTTTTAGAGTGCACTGTTCCTTGTTCGATTTAATTAAAGCTAAAATTAAAATCATAATTACAATATAAATTTAGGATGTCTCGTGGATAAGCTTCTCATTACCGGCGGTCAACAGCTAGATGGTGAAATTCGAATTTCAGGTGCTAAAAACGCCGCTTTACCTATATTGGCTGCGACTCTTTTAGCTGATGAACCCGTTACTGTAGGTAACTTGCCTCATCTTCATGATGTCACCACCATGATTGAGTTGTTGGGACGAATGGGGGTAGAAGTATTAATCGATGAAAAAATGAATGTCGAAGTAACGGCTAATACTATTAAGCATTTTACCGCGCCTTACGAACTCGTTAAAACCATGAGAGCATCGATACTTGTATTAGGCCCGATGCTCTCTCATTTTGGGCAAGCTGAAGTATCACTGCCAGGCGGTTGTGCTATTGGTAGCCGACCTGTTGATCTTCATATTCGTGGCCTTGAAGCAATGGGCGCTAATATTGTTGTTGAAGATGGCTATATAAAAGCGTCTTCAAATGGCAGGCTTAAAGGTGCTCACATCTTTATGGATACCATTACGGTAACAGGCACAGAAAATTTGTTGATGGCCGCAACGCTGGCAGATGGTAAAACTATCCTTGAAAACTCAGCTAGAGAACCTGAGGTTGTAGATTTGGCTGAGTGTCTGATTGCCATGGGTGCCAAGATAAAAGGTCACGGCACTGATACTATTGAAATTGAAGGTGTTGAACGTTTACATGGTTGTCATTATAACGTGCTGCCTGATCGTGTTGAAACCGGTACTTACTTAGTTGCTGCTGCGGCAACACGAGGGCGCGTTAAGGTAAAAGATACCCGAGAAGGTTTGTTAGAAGCTGTATTGCTTAAACTAGAAGAAGCTGGCGCACATATTACAACAGGTGAAGACTGGATTGAACTGGATATGAAGGGGCAGCGACCTAAGGCCGTGAATGTTAGAACGGCTCCGTATCCTGGCTTTCCAACCGACATGCAAGCTCAGTTTACTGCATTAAATGTGGTTGCTGAAGGGGTTGGCTCGATTACTGAAACCATATTTGAAAACCGCTTTATGCATTGTCATGAATTGGGTCGAATGGGTGCTCAAATCAGGATGGAAGGCAATACCGCGATTATCAATGGTGTTGAACGTTTAAACGGTGCACCTATTATGGCGACAGACCTTCGTGCATCTGCAAGCTTGGTTATAGCGGGCTTAGTGGCGAAGGGTGAAACCTACGTTGAGCGTATTTACCACATAGATCGTGGTTATGAGTGCATAGAAGAAAAACTCCAGTTGTTAGGTGCGACAATAAGACGCTTACCAGGTTAGTTTTCTCAGTATGCAGTCATAAAACCGTCGTTATAAAAAAGTTAAAGAAAAGTTGAGAAATAGAAATGAGTGACACGCTCACAATCGCCTTGTCTAAAGGGCGGATATTACAAGAAACACTGCCGTTGATTGCGGCCGCGGGTATAGAGCCGCTTGAAGATATATCAAAAAGCAGGAAGCTAATTTTTGATACCACTGATAGCCGGGTTAAACTGATTATTATTCGTGCCACTGATGTGCCAACCTACGTACAGTATGGTGGTGCAGATATGGGTGTAACAGGTAAAGATGTGCTAATGGAACATGGTGCAGACGGTTTGTATGAACCGCTTGACCTGAAAATAGCCAAATGCAGATTGATGACAGCCGCTAAAAAAGATGCAAAACCAGTGAGCGGGCGGCTTAAAGTAGCAACTAAGTTTGTTAATTTAGCTAAGCAGTATTACGCTGGCCAGGGCATTCAGGCAGACATTATTAAGCTGTATGGTGCTATGGAATTGGCACCAATTTTAGGCTTGGCAGATGAAATTGTTGATATTGTTGATACGGGAAATACCTTGAAGGCCAATGGGCTGGAAGCACGAGAGCTAATTCATACCATTAGCACAAGGCTTGTGGTTAACCGCGCTTCAATGAAGATGAAACACGATCATATTCAATCGATAATTGATCAGTTGGCGAAGGCGGTAGCTTAAAGCCAGTAGTTCTGAGGCATATAAGGTCTCAGACTTTCTTAGTAGTACCCATTCTGAAATGCTGTTTCTTGACTTTTTGTCATCCTCGCGAAGGCGGGGATCCAGCGTTTTGGTGTTATATTGAGTTATGGATTCCCGCCTACGCGGGAATGACAGTTGATTTTTACATATTATTTCAATAGGTGTCGCGATGGTTGATGAAAAGTTGATTGTTGGTATATCAATTACCAGACTTGTTTCTTCTGAATCTACTTTTAATGAGCAGTTAGATCAGGTTTTAGCCTGGGATGAAGCTTCAGATCATCGTGTACATGATGTAGTTAAAGATATATTAACTCAGGTTAAGCAGCGTGGAGATGTCGCTGTTTTAGAGTACACGCAACGCTTTGATAGCTTGCCCTCCGAGTCAATGGCAGAGCTGGAAATGTCTCAAGAGCGGTTGGCTGGAGCTTTAAGTAAAATTTCATCAGAGCAAAAGCAAGCACTAGAGACCGCTGCGGAGCGCGTTCGTAGCTATCATGAAAAACAAATGCAGAGTTCCTGGAGCTATAAAGAAGCAGATGGAACAGTGCTTGGGCAGCAAGTAGTCGCTATGGATCGAGTCGGCCTGTACGTTCCTGGTGGTAAAGCTTCTTACCCTTCATCTGTACTAATGAATGCTATTCCTGCAAAAGTGGCCGGTGTTGGTGAGCTAATTATGGTGGTACCAACCCCTAATGGTGTTGTGAATGATCTGGTGCTGGCAGCGGCTGCCATTAGCGGTGTTGACCGGGTTTTCACCATAGGAGGGGCGCAAGCGGTTGCTGCACTAGCTTATGGTACTGAAACTATTCCTGCTGTAGATAAAATCGTGGGGCCTGGAAACATCTATGTAGCTACGGCAAAGCGAGAAGTGTTTGGTACCGTTGGTATAGACATGATTGCAGGCCCCTCTGAAATTCTGGTGATTTGTGATGGAAATACTGATCCAGACTGGATTGCGATGGATTTATTTTCTCAAGCTGAGCATGATGAGAATGCACAATCAATACTGATTTCTCCGGATAAAGCATACCTGGCTAAAGTTGAAGCGAGTATCAGAAAACTACTGCCAACAATGGAAAGAAAAGAGATTATTCAAGCTTCATTAGAAGCCAGAGCTGCATTTATCGAAGTAGCAGACTTAGAAGAAGCCATTGTTGTGAGTAATCGAATTGCGCCTGAGCACTTGGAGCTATCAGTAGAAAACCCCGATGCTATGTTGCCTAAAATACGCCATGCAGGCGCTATTTTTATGGGACGTTATACTGCTGAGGCTTTGGGGGATTATTGTGCCGGGCCAAACCACGTATTACCTACGTCTGGAACTGCTCGATTCTCTTCACCATTGGGTGTTTATGATTTTCAGAAGCGATCTTCCATTATTAAATTTTCTGCCGATGGTGCCAGTGAAATGGGTAAAGTTGCTTCAGTTCTTGCAAGGGGCGAAGGCTTAAGTGCTCACGCTCGTTCTGCGGAATATAGAATAAAGGACGGAAAATAAAATGGATGACAAATTGACTTCCCCTACTGATCTCTTAAATAAGGTAGAACAGTTAGTTCGCCCTGAAATCAAGGCATTATCGGCCTATCATGTTCCGCCCGCTGGTAATATGCTAAAGCTGGATGCGATGGAAAACCCTTATAATTGGCCTGGTCGCCTACAGACGGAATGGTTTGACGCGCTAAAAAATGTGTCTGTTAATCGTTACCCAGACCCAGCTGCTCAAGGCGTAAAAGACAAGCTGCGCCAAGTTATGGGTGTAGATGCTCGTTTTGACATTATGTTGGGTAATGGATCTGATGAAATTATTCAGATTATTGCGATGGCATTAGCGGGTACAGGTAGAGTAGTTATGGCGCCTGAGCCCAGCTTTGTTATGTATGCCATGATTGCTAAGTTTGTAGGTATGGAGTACGTGGGAGTTCCTCTGAGAGAGGACTTTACCTTAGATTTACCCGCCTTTTTAACAGCCATTGAAGCACATAACCCTTCACTTATTTTTCTGGCTCAACCGAATAACCCAACAGGTAATTTATTTGAGGCTGATGATGTTCGTAAAATCATTGAATCTACCTCAGGTTTAGTCGTTCTGGATGAAGCTTATATGGCTTTTACCGACTCAGACCTTTTGCCAATGCTTGAAGAGTATAGCAATGTGGTGGTTATGAGAACGGTATCAAAAGTAGGCTTGGCTGGCTTACGTTTAGGCATGTTAGTGGGGGAGCCCGCATGGCTAAATGAGTTCGATAAAATCAGGTTGCCTTACAACATAAATGTATTGACTCAGGCAAGTGCTGAATTTGCTTTAACGCATTATGATGACTTGCTTGAGCAAACAAAATTAATAAGAAGTGAGCGTAATAGAGTCTGTTCGGTGCTGGAGCAGCTTGAAGGTTTTACTGTATTCCCCAGTGAGGCTAACTTCTTATTAGTGCGAGTGACGATGGAGAGCATTGGCGCGAGAGAGATCTTCGAAAATCTGAAGGCTGAGGGTATTTTGATTAAATGCTTGGATGGAGGTCACCCTCTATTGAAAGCGTGTCTTCGTTTAACTATTGGAGCGCCTGCTGAGAATGACAGGCTTTTATCCGCCTTGAAAGCTTGCTAGGCAAGGTAAATAATAAGGAGTTATCTGTGGCAGAGTTAAAAGCAATTGTTGAAATAGCTAACTCCTTGATGTTGGCTCGGCCTATCTCTGATTACTGTCCTAACGGTCTTCAAATAGAGGGCTGCTCTGAGGTTAAGAAAATAATCTCTGGCGTCACTGCGAGCCAGGCACTGATTGATGAAGCAGTTGCCAAAGGCGCTGATTTATTATTAGTGCATCATGGCTATTTCTGGAAGGGCGAGCCAGAGGCGATTGTTGGGATAAAAAAGAAAAGAATTCAAACCCTGCTAAAGCATGACATTAGCTTACTTGCTTACCATTTGCCTTTGGATATTCACCCAGAGTTAGGGAATAATGCACAGCTAGCCGCTCGCTTAGGACTTACTACTGATGGCCCTTTAGACCCTGATGCAAGACCAAGTATTGGCCTTGTTGGTCATCTTGATAAGCCGTTAACGCTTCAAGAGTTTAGTGATTTAGTCGCGAGTAAGCTAAATCGAGCGCCTATGGTCATTTCTGGCAGCGAGTCTGGTAGTGATGGCGATCTTATTAAAAGAGTAGGTTGGTGCACGGGCGGTGCGCAAGATTATATTGATAAAGCCGTAGCCGCAGGCGTTGATGCTTATATCAGTGGAGAGATTTCTGAGCCAACGGTTCATATTGCAAGGGAATGTGGAGTTCACTATTTCGCAGCAGGGCATCATGCCACTGAACGTTATGGTGTAATGGCTCTTGGTGATAAGCTAGCGGAGCTGCTTGGGGTAGAGCATGAGTTTGTGGATATAGATAATCCTGTGTGAATAAAGCAAACCTCACCCCTCTCCTTAAAAAGGAGAGGGGTTAACTCGATATTGCTTAGGTAAGTATCAGTAATATCAGACCTCTTCTTTTTTATCTTGTAGTCCAAAATCTTCTGCAAGAGTCCCTCTATCTTCGCCTGCTTTAGGGGCGTAATCTCTAGGTGGTTCGACGTTGTCACTTTCTTCGGGTTCTGATTCTATTTCTGCATCCGCCTGAATAACACGCTCTTCTTTATTTTCTGACCGTAAGGGAGCCTCCGAAAGAGATAGCAGGTCATTAGCGCCCTCTTCATTGCATAGTTCACTTGCCCCTTGTGCCAAGTGACTGTGTATTTCTCGGTAGTCTTCATTTAAACGGTTGATAAGATGGGCTGTTTGCAAAAAGTGCTCACTCACTTGTGCCTGATAGTGCGTGTGCTTTTGTTGTAGATCATCCATCTGCTGCTCTACTCTGCGGCTTCGGCTGGCATCTTTCTGAAATAATCGATAAATGATTGCTCCAATAATAGCTCCGGAAAGAAAGGCCGCGATGGCGATGGCAAAGTAATTTCCCATAAGGTTCATTGTAGCTCCCTTGGTTTGTTTTAATTATTTAGTTATTAATCGTAGTTATTAACCACAGTTATTGAGACTAATTCTAGCTCAATCTTAGCAATGATTGTTAGGCCTTATCTTATGAATTATGATTAAAAATTGGCCTTTGTGCGCTATAAAAGGCAAAATATGCGCCGCAAAATCCGGATTAGCTCAAATTTACAAAGAGAATTATTGGAATGCCTCATTTGTCCCCTATTGAACGATACCAAAATGACTTGCAGAATGGCGGCTTTATGCGCGATTCTGCTCAAGAAGTAGCCATTAATCATTTGCAAGCTTTGTATGAAAAGTTAGTGCATGCAGAGAAGCATCAGAAGGTGGGTAAATTTGCCAGAATAGCGGCGAAGGTTAAACGTAAAAAAATAGTGCTAATTAAGGGGCTTTATTTTTGGGGTGGAGTAGGGCGTGGCAAAACGTATTTGATGGATATCTTCTACGAAAGCCTTCCTTTTGATCGAAAAATGAGAGTTCACTTTCACCGGTTTATGCAACGAGTACACCATGAGTTAACCGATTTAAAAGGACGTCCAAACCCCTTGGTAGAAGTTGCTAAGCGTTTTAGTGATGAAACCAGAGTAATCTGTTTTGATGAGTTCTTTGTGACCGATATCGGCGATGCGATGATTTTGGCAGGGTTAATGAAAGAACTCTTTGCTAATGGCGTAACCTTGGTTTGTACGTCGAATATTATTCCTGACGGTTTATATAAAGACGGCTTACAGCGAGCTCGATTTTTACCAGCAATCGCATTAGTCAACGAGCATACAGAAGTTGTTAATGTAGATGGCGGAACTGACTACCGTCTTCGCTCATTAGAACAGGCAGAACTTTATCATTTTCCCTTAGATGATGAGGCAGATAAAAGTCTTGAAAAGAGCTACAGTAATTTGGCTCTAGAAGCGGGTAGTCATGGTTTGGAGTTAGATATTAACGGTCGAATGTTAAAGGCTATAAAGCATTCTGATGATGTAGTTTGGTTTGATTTTAAGGAGCTTTGTGATGGGCCTAGAAGTCAGAATGATTACATTGAATTAGCTCGTGAGTTCCATGCGGTATTGATCAGTAATGTACCGTCTATGGATGTTCATATTGATGACCAGGTTCGACGATTTATCAATATGATAGATGAGTTTTATGACCGGAATGTTAAGGTGATCATTTCTGCTGAAGCACCGATTCATGAACTTTACAGTGGTGGAAAGCTCAACTTTGAATTTGAAAGAACAGAAAGCCGCTTGCTTGAAATGCAGTCTCATGAATACTTGGAAGCGGCGCATAAACCTTAGGTTAGGTACAAGTTACAGTAGAAAGTAACGAGCCTAGTTTGAGATTATGTCTTCAAACTAGGCTCTTTTCTTTTCCGCTCGCTGTACCGCCAAGTCTAGCACGGGGGCGCAGGCAATACGGTTTCGACCTAATCGTTTTGCTTCATAAAGTGCAACATCTGCACGATGGAATAGTTCGTGAGTGTTATTGTCTCCGGTTGGATAAAGCGTTGCCACCCCTAAACTAGCGGTGATTGAAATTGTTTCATCACCGTATCGAATAGAAATATTTTCAATCTGACGTCTTAGTTTATCTGCCAGAATCATAGCTTGGTCATGAGGCAGTGTAGGTAATAACACCGCAAACTCTTCTCCACCTACGCGAGCCAGTGTGTCCATAGAGCGATTAAATTTAGTGGTTAATGTTCGAGACATCTCTTTTAAACATTCATCACCTATCAAGTGACCATAAACATCATTTACTTGTTTGAAGTGGTCTAGGTCGATAAGTATTAGCGATATAGGTTTTGAGTCTCTAATTGCCCGGTGGAACTCATCATTCAGTTTTTCTTCAAAATGACGTTTGTTTTTGAGTCCTGTGAGAGGGTCAAGTGTACTTAGCTCAGCAAGTAAGGCTGATTTTTCTTCCAGTTGATACTGGCTGTTGAGAGCATTGAAATACTCCTTGCGTTGAATATTAGAAATGCCAAGCATACCAAAAAAGAGTAGTGTGCTCAGTGCAGCTTGTGAATTTGAGAATGGGTGGTCTAGCAATATTAAGGCAATGGTACTTGGCACTAACATCGGTGCAAGAAAAAATACAAGAAAACGCTGAGAGGGAGCTAGCGAAGCTAAACCACCCGCGCAGATCCCGATAGTACAAATCATTAGTTGAGTCGCAACTCCTTGAAATGCGGGACTAAGCAGGAGGTAAGCTGAACAAAAACCCCATGCTGTACTGGAAACGGTGGCGCCCATTAGGAGGAGCTTTCCTTCGCAGCCTGTATCACTTTTTTTACAGCGAGCTCTATATGCAAAAATACTGAGAAGCCTTATCAAGGAGGAAAATGCAATAATAGCCGTCAGCGTTAATGTGGTGTAAATTCTTGGAGTGGCAAAAAAATAAGAATACTGTGGCAGTATTAGGGCTGCCCATGCAGTGACGTAAAAAACTACACCTGGAAAAGATCGAGTCGCTAAATCTTGATAGAGCTGTTTAGATGCACGTTGTTGATATTTCGGTTTGATATAGGTGTTCATAACGCTGCCTATGTCGTCTATTTTACCGTTTATTATTATCTCCTTTCTCTTTGTCGACGCTGATTTCCTTAACGTCCCTTGCGGATAAAGCATTATTCTTATTATTTTTTATTCTTTGTTTTAAAAGATAGTAACAGGTGAAGTGATATAAACTATGACGGATGTTCAGTTTTGTGAGTTGTAACGTGATGTTTCACATTGTTTTACAGTCATGTTTCTGGGGTGTGTGATGAAGATCTAATAGTTACAAATTGTTCAAATTTTGACCATATCTAAGCTCTGGCCTATCCTTAGTGAAAAGGCTGTCAGCGGAGACCTTGTATTTGGCTTCGCTAAATATAAAAAATAAATTGCCAGCCTCATTAAAATCACTCGACATTTTATAGATTCTGATTGGCCTATACGATTTTATCGGCCTTTGTATTTGATGTGTGCGGGTGGTGTAGAATATGCGATTTCATGTCTTTAGCTCTTTGGTGATATTCTTTTTTGCAAGTAGTGTATATGCAGCAGCTCCAGTAATATCACTCGATAACACCAACTTGTCATATACTGAAGGCGATGCTGTCACTCAGATTGATTTAGCCGCGACACTCACTGATAGCGATGGTGATGCTGACTGGAATGCTGGCACATTAGTCGCTCAAATTACAGCTAATGCAGAAGCCGCGGATGAAGTTTCAATTCCCGATAATGTGGTTGGTACGATTAATTCCAGTGGAACAGATCTATATGACAGCGGAACAATAATTGGCACTCTCAATGCCAGTGAAGGTACTGTAACTAATGGCACAGCACTTATCATTACGTTTAATGCTAGTGCAACAAATGTACTTGTGCAGCAAGTGTTGCAGGCCGTCCATTACCGTAACACCTCTAGCGCGCCAGGAACGTCCAGTCGCACCGTAACAATTACAGCTACTGATGCTACCGCAGCCAGTGCTATCGACACCCGAACCATTGCAATCACTGATATTCCTGCTCCTATTAGTTCAGTCACTCTACCTTCAAGCAATACCTATATCGAAGGTGAAAATCTCGATTTCACTGTAAATTTTAATGAAAATATTACTGTTAACACCAGCGGTGGTACTCCACGATTATCGCTAACCTTAGGTGTTACTGCACAGTTTGCTAGTTATATTTCAGGAACTGGATCTACAGCATTATTATTCCGTTATACAGTGCAGTCAGGAGACTTGGATAGTGATGGTATTAGTTTAAATGCAACATTGGACCCTAACTCAGGTACTTTGCAAGATGCTGCTGGTAATACTGCAAGCAATAACTTAGGGACTTTAGATAGTTTGGCAGCAGTACTGGTTGATGCTCAGGTACCTGTTGTGGCAGAGGTGACGGCAGTGGTGACCCCAAGCAATAACACCACGCCAAGCGTCACCTTCTCATCAACAGAAGCCGGTACTTTGGTGGTAGGAGGAAGCTGTGGTAGTGGTGATGAAGGTGCAGTCGGTAGTGGCAATACGACTATTACCTTAACGCAAACAGATAATACCACGCCACTAGCGGGGGCAACGTACAGTGACTGTACGATAACAGTTACAGACGGTGCGGGTAATAGCAGTAATGTATTAACTCTGACAAGCTTTCAAATCGATGTGGCAGGGCCGACGGTGGCAGAAGTGACCGCTGTAGTGACCCCAAGCAATGACACCACGCCAAGCATCACCTTCTCATCAACAGAAGTCGGTACTTTGACGGTAGGAGGCAGTTGTGGTAGTGCCGATGAGGGTGCGGTCAGCAGTGGCAATACGACTATTACCTTAACGCAAACAGATAATACCACGCCGCTAGCGGGGGCAACGTACAGTGACTGTACGGTAACGGTTACAGACAATGCGGGCAATGGCAGTAATGTATTAACGTTATCGAGTTTTCAAATTGATGCGGCTGGACCAACGGTGGCAGAGGTAACGGCAGTGGTGACCCCAAATAATGATAACACGCCAAGTGTCACCTTCTCATCAACAGAAGCCGGTACCCTGGCGGTGGGAGGAAGCTGTGGTAGTGGTGATGAAGGCGCGGTCAGCAGCGGCAATACCACCATCACTTTAACAAAAACGAATAATGTAACGCCACTGGTGGGGGCAACGTACAGCGACTGTACGGTGACCGTGACGGATGCAGTGGGTAATTCAAGTAATGTATTAACGTTATCGAGTTTTCAAATTGACCTTGTTGGGCCAACGGTGGCAGAAGTGACGGCAGTGGTGACCCCAAACAATGACAATACGCCAAGTGTCACTTTCTCATCAACAGAAGCGGGTATTTTGGTAGTAGGAGGTAGTTGTGGAAGTGGCAATGAAGGCGCAATCAGCAGCGGCAATACCACCATCACCTTAACGCAAACAGATAATACAACGCCACTAGCGGCGGCAACGTACAGTGACTGTACGGTAACGGTTACAGACAGTGCAGGTAATGGCAGTAATGTGTTAAGCCTGACGAGTTTTCAAATCGACCTAGTTGGGCCAACGGTGGCAGAGGTAACAGCAGTGGTCACCCCAAATAATAATACGACTCCTAATGTAACGTTTTCTTCAACTGAAGCAGGCGTCTTAGCCGTAGGTGGAGGTTGTGGTAGTGGTGATGAAGGCGAAATCAGCAGCGGCAACACGACAATTACCTTAAAGCAGGCAGATAACTCAACGGCACTAGCAGGAGGAGCCTATAGCACTTGTACAATAACGGTTACAGATAGCGCTGGTAACGGCAGTAATGTACTGACTCTTAGTAGTTTCATTGTAGATCTAACCCCACCTAGCGTTGATGTTAATGCGACTAAAATCCTCAACGAAGGTGATACCGGAGTTATCGTAAGTGATACCTTGCTCAGTTCAAGTGATAGCAGTAGTTCAGCTACCAGTATTACCTACACTGTGGAGACAACAACAGGTAACGGTATTTTGCGGCTTAATGGTAGTGCCTTATCAAAGAATGACGCCTTTACCCAAGCAAATATTAACAGCAACGTGCTTACTTATGATCACGATGGCAGCGAAACGACGAGTGATAGTTTTACCTTTAGCGTTGCTGACCAGTTCGGCAATAGTAATAACAATGGCGGCTCTGATTTCACTTACAACTTTTCAGTTGGGGTGGTTAACGATCCTCCATTAACCACCGCTGATACTACTAGTACTGATGAAGACAATGCCGTCACAATAAATGTATTAGCTAATGATAGTGACCCTGATGACGGGATCAATGTAGCCAGTGTTGCGATTTCAGTTTCAGCCAGTCATGGAGCAACCAGTATTGATGCTGGAACAGGGGAGATTACCTATACACCCAATGCAAACTACAACGGCTCTGACAATTTTAGTTACACCGTGAAAGATGCCAATATGGCCATATCTTCAGCAGCTCAGGTGACAATTACCGTAAATTCAGTAAATGATGCTCCAGTAGCTGTAGCAGAAAGTGCATCAACCTTAGATAACACGCTTGTGACGATTAACGTTGCAGCCAATGATACGGATGTTGATGCAGGGGATGCTCCTGACTCAAGTACTATCGCCGTTGCAAGTAGCCCTATAAATGGTTCTGCCGTAATTAATGCAGGTAAAATTGATTACACACCAGGTAGTGGATTTACCGGAACGGATACTTTCACTTACACCATTAAAGATAATGCAGGTGATACCTCCAACGCTGCGACTGTAACTATAACGGTAACTGCGGGGGTTGATTCAGATGGAGATACTATCAGCGATGCTCAAGAAGCAATTGACGGAACCGACCCCAACGACCCTAGTGATTATCTTGATGAGCTAGCCCCAGTATTAACTGTACCTGCTGATATCATTGTTGATGCGGTCGGCTTGTTTACATCCGTAACGCAAGCTCAGTTGTTTATGGTAGATGATTCAACAACTCAGGCGCAAATTCAGTCGATGATGGAGGGGGTAGCAGTGGATAATGTGGATGGCTCGTCTTGCTGCAATACGTCAATACTTACTTTAAGTGATGGAAGGCTATTACTACCACCAGGGCGAAACCTAGTTATCTGGCGTGCGACTGACCGTAAAGGCAATGAGAGTAATGACACCCAATTAGTTCATGTGCGGCCTCTGGTTTCTTTAAGTAAAGATCAGGTCACCGTAGAAGGTTCATTAG
>Ga0105351_1000703_pt1 | contig 15716 bp, 13 predicted proteins | sample EN4Hudsemesocosm_FD_83662 | JGI IMG/M metagenome (GOLD analysis project Ga0105351, IMG submission 83662) | Methane-oxidizing microbial communities from mesocosms in the Hudson Canyon - EN4B Hudson Canyon | ecosystem: Environmental > Aquatic > Marine > Cold seeps | place: Hudson Canyon... | reverse complement strand
ACTTCTTCTTCACAACCTTCAAGAAGATCAATTAATGCATCATATACACCAATAATTGTATTGTATTCAGCTATTAAAATATCACATACACCTTTTAAATCACGTTTAATTGTATATTCTTTTGATTCAGCTGCTTGTGGCCTAATTGTATTTTGTATAAATTCAATTACTTCTTGAATATTTGACTCTTGAAATAATTTATCATTATTAGATGTATCTTTAGAATTAAGTTCATTTAAATATTCATAATATCCATCTAGGTCGTTTGCAATAGAAGCAACATCACCACTAAGAGCATTTCTAATATTTAATAAAAGTTCATCTTGTTTATCTTGAATTAAAACATCTTTACTATGTTCTCTAGAATCCAAAGCCATTTTTGCAGAAATTGGAACAACTTTAGCAAAGAACTTATCAAATTTATCACTTACATAATTAGTTGTAGTAGTAATTTGTTCTTCAGTAAATTTGTCTTTTTGATTTAATACACATAAAGATTTATCTTTAAAAAGTTCCATATATTCTTCTAAAACTTCTGCTTCAGACATTTTACCAGCATTGTCAATTAAAGTAAGCCATATAATACCACCTACATCTCTTAAGACTTTTTTAGTGATATCTGTATCACTTTGACTCTGAGAATTTAATCCTGGAGTATCAACAAAAGAGATCTCTTTTAATATCTCCATTGGAGCATATAATGTAAGATATTTAATATCCTTCATCTCATGTTCTCTTTGGTCTGTAAAATCAGAAATAGACTCAATAGGAGCAAACTCTTGAGCGCCAGAATAATAAGTAATTTTTAGTTTATACTCTTCACCATAATTAATAAAGTTTACTTTAGAAGTAACCGGTGTAATACCAGTTGGTAAAATATTTTTAGAAAGTAATGCATTTAAAAAAGTAGATTTACCAGAACTAAATTGTCCTGTAATAGCTACTTCCATAGGATATCTTGCACGTCTAATTTGTTTATTTAAAATACTTTCAAGTTGTCTAGATGGTAAAAATTTTTCATCTAATAATTTAGCTTGTACTTTTCTAATATCACCTAAAAGTCCATCTTCGTAAACAACCTCTTTTTCAAAAAAGTTCTCTTTAAACTCTAAAACAAAATCTTCTAGGATGTTAATTTTTGTACTCATTAGTATAATCCTTGTATTTTATTAGCCATCATGTTCATTTTTTTAATTTTTTTATGAATATTTATCGACATTTCCGCTTTATTATCTTCATTATCACTAAATTTAGATATTTGAGAGGCAAGAATCTCTTCTTCATTTGTCAGCTTTTGCTCTAATAATAATAAAGGTTCATTTAATGCAGTAAAAAATGAATCAATCAGAATAATACTTATCTCTTTAGCTTTCTTTTTTATATTATCTTCAATTGATTTAAATTCATTTTTAATAAAATTCTCAATATCTCTAGATAACTCTTCTAGTTTAGAGTCTTTTGATTTAGAAACAGCACTAACAATTTGTGTTACTAGAACTTCATTACTAGAAGTTAAAAAACCAGATTTAAAATCATCTTGGAAAAAACCAATAGCATCAAAAGTTTCATTTTTATTTCCTAATGAAAATCCTAAGTCCGAATATTTTTGCTCACACTGCTCACCAATAGTTTGAGATTTTTTAATAAACTTATATCTATAATCTCTAATTACGTCAATAATTCCATCTTTGATAGCAGTTTCTACAATAACTTTTATACGAGAATTTTCAGGTCTTTTTTTAGTTTTTTGAAATGAATACCTAACGTCAGAAACAACTCTTTGTTTTATTACGCTTTGTAAGTCTATTAATTCAGCTTCTAAAAATGTTTCTAAAGATTCAATGTAATCCTTTGAATCGTTTTTATAAAAAGCAATATCTTCACCCATTGCTGTTAAAATTCTACTATTAATCTCTTTTTTCTTGTTAAACGATTCCATCTCTTCATCTAATTCATCTTTAGATTTAGAAAGCAACTTTAATTCATAATTTAAAGAATTAGTTTCTTTTTCAACAACTCGTGATAGTTGTTTTTTACTTGATTGAACAACAAGTTCACCTTTTTGAGAATTTGATCCAAAAAGTGTTTCATTTAAATAGGCTTCAATTTCTAAAATACCTGTATCTTCAAGAGTAAATCCAGCATCAAGTGCTTCTTGTTCACGCCCTGTTCTATGAAGTAAAGCCATTTTCCCAGATATTGGTATAAATTTAATTGTGTCTAAAATATAATCAAGTTTACTATCTTTATTTTGAGATTCAAGTTGTCTTTTAATTGAAGATTTTGTATAGTTGATAACTTCATCTAATTGCTCTTTTGAAACGGTATCAGCCCGAGTGATAACAATTAGCAGTTTTGATATATTTTGATACAACAAAGCATCTATAATAAATTCAATATCTTTTAAAGTAGCACTTTGACTTACATTCATAAGATGTAACATCATATCACAAGCGCCTATATACTCTTTAGTTATCTCTTCTCTTTGAATAACAGGATCATCTAAACCAGGAGTATCAACTATCTCTATTCCATCACTTAGGAAATCTAAATTTGACCCTAGTTCAACATATTTAACTAAATTACATTTTTTTTCACTAGCTTCTGCTGAAGTGTAACTTGAAAGTTCATTAATACCAATTTCATCAAATCTCGATTTTGGTTTAATATAAGCTTGCAGTTTATCACCAAAAATACTATTTGTTTCATTAACAAAATCTTTCATGGAATCTAGTTGTTCTGAAGATTTCACAATCTTCTCCCATTCTTTTTCATTCCAATAATATACTTTTGCATTTTCAGTTACATTATGTTTTACAATAGTTAGATTTGCAGTTTCAGGAACAACTGCACTACCAAGAATTTCTTTACCCATTAAAGCATTAAGCATAGTTGATTTACCAGCATTCATAACACCCGTAATACCAATTGAAAACTTTTGATTATCAAGATATTCACTTGTTTCAACTAATTCATCTTTTATTTTATCAGACACTGTATCATTTAATTCTGCAATAATATTTTCTATTGCAGATTTTAATACTTTAAAAGAACTTTTCTCTTTTTGAGTTATATTACTATCCATTTCATTTTCTGATGATTCTATCTCTTGATGATCAAATAAAGAGATCAATTTATGGTAATTTTCAGAATTTAAAATTTTCTCATCATGTAAGTATTCAAAAGATTGATGCAAAGTATGTAAAAAAGATTTTGATTTATGTAAAGTGATAGAATCTAAAATACTATGTTGTAAATGATGTAAATTCGCATCATTATGTGGTACTTCCACATTCAATCTTGCACATAATTCTTTAAAAGAATCTAAAACCAAAAATCTTGTAGATTCTTTTCTTGTTGTTGATAAGATTAATGCAAAGATTGAAAATGCATCATCATTTACTTTCGTTTCTATCTCATCTACATCGGTATTTTGCTCGTATGTAATACCGTGGTATAATAAAAAATAGTCATTTACTAAATTCATATAATGTCTCCCTAAATATAAAAAGTTAAATATCATAAACTGATACTTAACTTTTTATACTTGATTACGAAAAGAGGTTTCCCTCTTTTCAATTATTTTAAAGCTACTAGCTTTCTTCTTAAATAAGCAATTTTATTTTGTAACGGTAAATGTTTAGGACAGTGATCCTCACACGCTAATAATGACATACAACCAAATATACCATTATCATCACCAATTAACTCATAAAAGTCTTCTGCTGTTCTCTCATCATGAGGGTCAACTTCAAATCTAGCAACTCTGTTAAGACCAACTGGTCCAACAAAATCAGGTCTCATAAGTTTAGTACCACAAGAAGCAACACAAATTCCACATTCAATACATCTATCAAGTTCAAATGTCTCATCAGCTACATCTGGATCAACTTTAGATTCCATTTTAGTAATATCAACTTCTTCGTTATTAACAATCCATGATTCTACTTTAACAGACATAGCATCCATCCATTTACCAGTATTAACTGATAAATCTTTGATAAGATCAAATGCAGGCATAGGCATTAATTGTAATTTTCCTTCAGGAAAGTTTGCAATAAGTGTTCTACATGCTAATACTGGTTTCCCATTTACTACCATACCACAAGAACCACAAATACCAGCTCTACAAACAAAGTCAAATGATAAATCAGCATCTAACTCTTCTCTAATTTTTGTTAACGCAATAAAAAGAGTCATACCTGGAGTTTCTTCAAGTTTATAATCTACAAATGTAGGTTTAGAAGCCTTATCTCTAGGATTATATTTTAATGCTGATATAGTTATTTCTCTACCTTTTGCAATACTCATTATTTGTCTCCTGCTCTTTCATTTTTCTCTCTATAGTTCATTGGTAAATCAAAAGACATTAATGCATCTTGAATTTCATGTCTATCTTTACCTTCAGATTGAAGTTTTTCACTAAGTTCATCTACTTCAATTTGTCTTTTTTCAGATAATTCATGCTCGATAATCATACCTTTAGCACCATATCCTCTAAATGCTGGAGGCATTTCCATTGTCATAATATCTAATTCTTGATATGCAATAGTTGGTGTAGTTTGATCTGGATCTGGCCAAGAAGTTAATGTTCTGTTTAACCAGTTTGCATCATCTCTTTTTAAGAAGTCTTCTCTATAGTGAGCCCCTCTTGATTCAGTTCTTTCACGTCCACCTTTAGCAACACAAAGTGCAATTTTAAGCATTTTTGGAACTCTATATGCTTCTTCTAATTCAGGATTACCAACTCTTGATTTAGATTTAACATTAATTTGTTTAGTTTTCTTTAATAATTCTTCTAACTCATCAACAGCTTCAGCAAGTCCAGTACCATCTCTAAAAATACCAACTTTTTGATCCATTAAATTTTGCATTCTATTTTTGATTCTGAAAATATCTTCAGTACCTTCATATGCTAAAATTTCATCAAGATATGTATCTTGAGCATCTAAAGCTTTTTGAATTGTTTTAGTACCAATTGTTACATCATTTTCTAAACAGTAGTCAGCAAAATAATTACCGATAATCATACCAGCAACAACTGTTTCAGAAACAGAGTTTCCTCCAAGTCTATTAAATCCGTGCATATCCCAACAACAAGCTTCACCACAAGAGAATAAACCATTTAAAGTTTGAGATTCACCAGTTGGGTTAGTTCTAATACCACCCATAGAATAATGTTGCATTGGAAGAACTGGAGCCCAACCTGCTTTACCTTCATCTGCTGGATCAATACCATTAAATATTTGACAGATTTCTTGTACATCTCTTAAGTTTTTCTCAATATGTTCTCTACCTAGAATAGAAATATCTAACCAAATATGATCACCATATGGAGAAGGTACACCTTTACCATTTCTAATATGTTCAATCATTCTTCTAGAAACAACATCTCTTGAAGCAAGTTCTTTTTTCTCTGGTTCGTAATCTGGCATAAATCTGTGACCATCTACATCTCTTAAGATACCACCATCTCCTCTACAACCCTCAGTTAATAAAATACCTGATGGAACAATTGGAGTTGGATGAAATTGTACAGCTTCCATGTTTCCAAGTGTAGCAATACCAGTTTCTAAAGCAATAGCAGCACCAATACCTTCACAAATTACAGCATTTGTAGTTTGTTTAAATACTCTACCATATCCACCAGTTGCTATACATGTACCTTTAGCAACATATGCTTCTAATTCACCTGTAATTAAATCTCTAACGATTGCACCATAACATCTGTTATCTTCATGAATTAAAGAAATAGCTTCTTTTCTATCTCTTACGTCAACTTTATGTTTAAGTGCTTCATTAGCAACACCAAATAACATTGTATGACCTGTAGCATCAGCTGTATAACAAGTTCTCCATTTTTTAGTACCACCAAAATCTCGAGACATAATAAGTCCAGCTCTATCACCATCTTCAGTAATAGTAGTTTTTTTAGCATTAATAATAGCTTCTCTAGAACCTTCTCTAACTCTAGTCCAAGGAACACCCCATGCAGCTAATTCTCTAATAGCTTTTGGTGCAGTATGTACAAACATTCTAGCAACTTCTTGATCACATCCCCAGTCAGAACCTTTTACAGTATCTGCGAAGTGTAAATCTTCATTATCACCATCAGACATTTTAGAGTTACCTAAAGACGCTTGCATACCACCTTGAGCAGCAGCACTATGAGATCTTTTAACAGGAACTAAAGATAATACAACAGTATTTAGTCCCTTTTTTTGTGCAGCAACTCCAGCTCTTAAACCAGCAAGTCCTCCACCAATTACAAGTGCATCACAATAATTAATTTTCATTATGCAATTCCTCCAATAGATTTATTTGATATTTCATATGTCATAATTTTTGCAGTTGTTGGTACATATTTTTCACCGACTTTATCTGCATGATCATAACCAATTTTCATATAAGCAAGTAAAGAAGCAAGTCCTAATACCATAAAGAATATAGTTAAAGCCCATTTAACTTTCTTAAGTGTTTTTCTAGTTTGTTTAGGATTTTTTCCGTCAAACCATCCCCATTTTACACATAATCTATAAAGACCGATTGTACCATGGAATTCTACAGCTAATAAAAGTAAAAGATATAATGGCCACATCCACTCAGACCAAACTCTATCTGCTGATGCATAAGGTCCAATATCTGCTGAATTTGTCATTATGATGTATAAATGTACAGAACCTAAAAAGAACATTACAAAACCAGTAAATGCTTGAGTCATCCATAATTTTGTATCATCATGATTCATATTTACAGAATGTGCTTTCATTACTTGGTATTGCTTAAAGTTTCCTGGTAATTTTCTCATACCTAAACCTGCATGCGTTATAAATATTACAAAAATAAAAGCAGCAAATATTGTTACAATTAATGGATTTCCACCATCCCAAATGAAACTAGCCTCTAAAATTTTTGTTACTGTATACATAAAATCTTTTGAGATTAAAATCGATGAAACCATTAACATATGTCCCCACATAAATAATGCTAAAAAACCACCTGTTGCACTTTGAAGATAATCAAGTTGCGCAGGCACTCGACTTTTCTTCCCCTCAACTGTTTTACCTAAATAGCCTTCAATTAGGTCACTCATATTCTATCCTTTCTTTCACTTTAGTGTTATTTCTATAGTGCGTAATAGTAACCTAAATTTGCTTTGTTAGACTTTATATTATAGTAAAGTATTATAAGTAGAAATCATAATGTGTAGTAGTGAAAATTGCTTAAAAAGCTTATTTTAAAGGCTTTTAAAGATTTCAGAAGGAATAATTTAAAGATTTGTATTGTGTTACCTATCCACTCATTAAAAATTTAAACGTTAAAAATATAAGTTATTAATGAATATGTTATATAAAAATTATCTTAGTATACTTCCCCAAAAGGAAGTTACAATCGCAAAGAAAGAGATTGTAATTAAAGAGTTCTATTTTGAAGTTTTATAAATATCATAGCTGTCATAATTACATCATTTATTGCATCATGCTTACCAAGTCTTGGAAGATCTAAACGATTCATAATCACATCAAAACGAAGATCAATATTAGCACCAGCATTATGTTTAATCGCTTGATCAAAATATATTTCTGAAACTTCATGCTGTTTATTTGGTAAAGTTATTCCTATTTTTGGTTTTATATATTTATTTACCATTGCACAATCAAATTCTAAATAATAACCAACTAAAGGACGATTTCCAATAAAAGCTAAAAACTCTTCAATAACATCATCTATATCTCCTGCATTAACTAAATCAACCTCTCTAATATGATGTATTTTAATACTTTCAGGACTCAGAGGTTGTTCTGTTTTAGCAAATCTTTCAAATTTTTTACTATGCAATATTTTATTATCTTTAATAATTATAGCGCCAATAGAAATTATTTCATCTTTTTTTGGATTTAAACCTGTCGTCTCGCAATCAAAACAAACATATTCATCTCCTTCATATTCATCAAATAAATAACTATATTTTTCATCTTTTAAATTCTTTTTGTTAAAATATTGTTTTATTTTATTAATCATAATATACTAACTTATCATACTTAATTTAAAATGGTAATTAATAAACTTTTTAAATTTATTCACAATCTTTAAACTATCTTTTAATAAGTCTTTTTCTAAAATTGATAATTTTGAAGGGTTAATATAGTTATCCAATTCCTCATGACTATCCGTTTTTTTTAGTCGAAATTTTAATCGTAGAGCTAATAAAAAGTTAAAAGATTCAGTTAATTCATTTTTAAATTCTTCATCTATTAAACCCATGTTATGTAGAACTTTTAACCTTATAAATGTACTTGAGTCTTTTATTTGTTTTTCAATTGCTAAACTTCTCACTCCATGTACAATAGGGAAAATACCACCTTTTTTTATATCTAACTCATCTTTATGTTTGTCTTTATCAACAACAAAATCACTAAACATACTTAAAGGTGTTTCAAACGATAAGATTGGTTTTGCAAAATATGGATAAAATGTTGTAGTATTATTACACACATGAAATACATACTCTTTAATTTCATCCAATAATTGATTATCACCAGTAATCGTAATAGCATCATAAAAAATTGCAAGATTCATGAATCCTTCTTCACTAGGTTTAGTAATCCAGTCAAAAATTGTATCTTTAAATTCGGTCTTTGTTTTTACCCAAAATGGATTCGAAACCATTATATTGCCATCACATAATGGATATCCAAAATCTAATAAATATTGTGTAAATGATTTAGTATACTCAAGGATTTCATCTCGTTCCATTTTAATATCATCACTTAAAATCAATGCATTATCTTGATCTGTTCGTAAAATCTGCTCACTTCGTCCTTCACTACCCATTATGATTAAAGAAGAATGTTCTTTTAACTCTTCTGGAGCTGTAAGTTCAAAAAGTTTTTCAAATAACTTTTCATTTAATTGAGATACGAGTTTTGATATATACCTAACCTTTACACCTTTTTCATATAAAGCTCTTATAGTTTTAATAAATCTTTTACTTGCTTCTTTTAACTCTTCAATTGAGACAGCATTATCAATCAAATTACTTGTAGAATGTGTATGCGATGCAAAAAAACTATTTAAAGATACAATATCTAATGTACCTATAATATCATCATCATCTCTCATTACTAATAATCGTTTTAGTTTCTTTTTTGACATTACTAATTGCGCGTTAAATAAAAAGTCAGTTGCACTAATACACTCTAGTCCATATGTAGCAATCTTTCCTACAGGTTCATCTAAATCAAGTCTATTATACATAGCTTTTTTTACTAAATCTGAATCAGTTACTATTCCAATTTCTCCATCAGCTCTCTCAACTAACATAGATTCAACTTTATTATCAATCAATCTTGTAACTGTATTATGAATTGTTTCATTTTCATTTACATATATTGGTCTTTGAATAAAAGCATCTTCTACTTTTGCAATAGCAAAACTCAAACGTTCTTTAGTTTTCTCATTTTGCACACTATCATTGAGTTTTTCAGATATTGTAGAAAAAAAGTATCTTTCTATCTTTTCATTTTGATACATATACTTTAAAAAAATATCTTTAGGTAACATATAACATATTGTTTCTTGTACTGTTACATAAGTATGTTTTATTTCATTTCTAATTAATAGAAATGGATCAAAGAATTCGTTTTCTGCATAAACAGAAATCACTTCATCTTCATCTTTTTCTTGAACTACACCCTTAATCACAAAATACAAGAACTCAGCTTGTTTATGTGGTGTTAATATTTCAATATCATTTTTAAAATATATAATATCTAAATGGCTACATACTTGTTCTAATTCTCCACCTTTTAAACAATCGAAGGGTTTAATACTACTAACAAAACTTTTAATTTCTAAAAGACTCATACAATATTCCTTATATTTAATATAAAAAAAGCCCCTATGAAGGGGCTCTTTTTTTAGTTTGAAAATCTGTTAAGATATAACAATCTAGTGACCTGATGCACCATCTGCACCAAAACCAGTTTGTGAACGAACATTTTGTGCTTCGTAAGCTTCAATTTCAAGTTTACCTCTTTCAGAAGTATCAGTGATAGAGAAGAACCAAATACCAACAAACGCTGTTACTACTGAGAATAACGCTGGGTAAGCATATGGGAAAATTGGTTCTGCATTATGTAATACACCAACCCAAACAACTGGACCAAGGATAACTAATAGTACAGCTGTAATTAAACCTAACATACCACCTAAGTAAGCTCCTCTAGTAGTAAGCTTCGACCAGTAAATTGATAAGAAAAGAATTGGAAAGTTAGCAGAAGCGGCAATAGCGAAAGCCAGACCAACCATAAATGCAATATTTTGTTTTTCAAAAAGAATACCAAGAATAACACCTACAACACCAATAACAATTACTGCTATTTTAGAAACTTTCATCTCTTTTGCTTGATCAGGCTTACCATCACAAATTACACAACCATAAATATCGTGTGATATTGCAGATGCACCAGCAAGTGTAAGACCAGAAACAACAGCTAAAATAGTAGCAAATGCAACAGCTGAGATAAATCCAAGGAATATATCACCACCAACAACTTTAGATAAGTGAATCGCAGCCATGTTTCCACCACCGAATAATTTACCATCTACAAAAAATTCTGGAGATACTTCAGGTGTTAAGTAAACAATAGCACCTAAACCAACAACAGCAATAACTAAATAGAAGTAACCAATAAAAGCAGTTGCATAAACAACAGATTTTCTAGCTTCTTTAGCATTACCAACTGTAAAGAATCTCATAAGTACATGTGGAAGACCAGCAGTACCAAGCATTAATGCTAAACCTAATGAAATAGCAGAAATTGGATCTTTAATTTTACCTTTATCTGAAGGAGCCATAATATCTTGTCCCCAAGCATGAGTATCAACAGCTTTTGCAGCTAATGCTTCAAAAGAAAAACCAAAGTTTTGTAAAATCATGAATGCCATAAATGTAACACCAGATAATAATAAAATAGCTTTAATAATTTGTACCCATGTAGTTGCAAGCATACCACCAAAAGTAACATAAATAATCATCATACAACCAACTAAAATTACAGCGTATTCATATGGAAGACCAAATAGTACTTGGATAAGTTTACCAGATCCAACCATTTGAGCAATTAAATATAAAGAAACAACAGCAATAGAACCAAATGCAGCAAGTGTTCTAATCTCTTTTTGAGCAAGTCTATAAGCAGCGATATCAGCAAAAGTAAATTTACCTAAGTTTCTTAATTTCTCAGCCATTAAGAATAAAATAACTGGCCAACCAACTAAGAATCCAACAGCGTATACTAGACCATCATAACCTTGTAAATAAACAAGACCAGAAAGACCAAGGAAAGATGCAGCAGACATATAATCTCCAGCAATTGCCATACCATTTTGGAATCCTGTGATTCCTCCACCTGCAGTATAAAAATCACTTGCTGTTTTAGTTTTTGAAGCGGCCCAATAAGTAACACCTAGTGTTGCACCGATAAAAATAAAGAACATAATTATCGCAGGGATATTTAATTCTTTTGCTTTTGCTTCTAAACCTAAACTTTCACCTGCTGCAAATACTGCAACTGCTGTTAGTCCTAATAACGCCAATAATCTCATAGATCATCCTTTACATCTTCTCTAATTGCATCTGTTAAGTCTTCAAACTCACCATTTGCTCTGCTTACATATATAAGTGTAGTAATAAAACTAATTACAATAATTCCAGCAGCTACGGGGAAAGCCCAAGTCATAACACCTGCCTCATTTAATTTTGTACCAAGTATCTCTTTGTTAAAAGCGATTACTAATATAAAGCTATAGAACATAGCCAATACGAATATCGATAGTTTTAACGCAAAACTACTTCTTTTTGCAACAAGTTCAATATAATTCGGGTTAGATTGAATCTTTTTTACTAATGTTTTATCCACAATTTCTCCTTTTTTTAAATTCATTCAGATTGTAGAAGCTATTAATATCATTATCGTAGCATTTTGAAACTTTTTCACCATTATCTTACAATAAAAAAACCTTTGTAACTTTATGCTACACAAATGCTACATTAAATTCATTATAATTTTTTTTTATGATTATAAATCTTTATCCGAACTAAAAAATGCTTCAACAAGCCTTAAATATAGGGAATGTAGAAGTATTTTGTAAAAAAAAAGTTGTAAATAATTAGAGAAAAAATCTTATGGGAAAAATTGTAACGCACAATAAATATAGAATAATTTATATTGAACAATTAATAAAGCTAATTAATTTTAGTAATTAAGACAATAGTTACACCTAAATCCATTTTTATTAAAATTTAGTTATAGTTTATATATTTAAAAAAAAATTTATATTAGTATGCATGAATTTACGTACAATAATACAATAGATGTTATCTAAACGGAGGAGTAATTTATGAGTATGACGGAACAAAAAGGATTTATAGGTGCTATTACACCATTTAATAGGTTAGATAATAAGAGTTTAGAAGAACTTTGCCAATCACTTGATATAAGTTATTTTAAAAAAGATGAAACTATACTAAAAAGTGGTGATAAACCAGAATATTTATATTTTATGATAAAAGGTGTTGTGCAAGAAATACATGAAGAAGAGATTGTATCGGTATATGTTCACAATCAATATTTTGATCCAATTTCATTAATAGAAAACAATATTAAACATAATTTTGTTGCCATCGAAGAAGTACTTTGTTATACACTCCCAAGGGAAGTTTTTTTAAATATAATGTATAAGAATGAAGCTCTTGAAAGCTTTTTTTTCCAGTCGATTTCAAAAAAACTTAATAGTTCAATGGAACATGAACAAAGTAAAGAGCTTGTAAACTTTATGATTGCAAGAGTAAAAGATGCTTATTTACAAAAACCATTAATTTTAGATGAGAATACAACAATCTTTGATGCTGTTAATACTTTAAAAGATCATAGGGGATCTTCCTTATTAGTACAAGGTAAAGATGAGTTAGGTATTGTAACAGATACAGATTTTAGGGAAAAGATTGTTTTAAATCGTATGAGTTTTGACGAGCCCATCTCTAAATTGGCAACATTTGGTATCAAAACAGTTGATGCAAATGAATTTTTATTTAATGCTCAAATAAAAATGACTAAATATGGGGTAAAAAGATTAATTGCTTTAGAGGGTGAGGAGATTGTAGGAGTACTTGATCTTATTTCACTTACAAGTTTTTTTGCTTCTCACACCTATTCTGTTATGATGGAAGTTGATAACACTACTACTGTTGAAGAGTTAAAAGCTGCTAGTGAAAAATTTGTAAATGTTATACGAACATTTTATGCAAAGGGTGTAAAAGTAAGATATATCTCAAAAGTGATTTCACAATTAAATGATAAACTTTTTGCAAAACTATATGAACTTACTGCGCCTGAAGAGTTAAAAAATCAAGCTGCTCTAATTATAATGGGAAGTGAAGGAAGAGGAGAACAAATCCTACGAACCGATCAAGATAATGCTTTAATCATATCTGATGATTGTACCGTTCCTCAATCTGAAATTGAAGAATTCGCTAATAGGTTTACAGAATATCTTGTGGATATGGGATATCCAAGATGTGATGGAAATATTATGGTTTCCAATCCTTTTTGGAGAAAAACTACAAAAGAGTTTGAAAAAACACTTTGTAATTGGATTGATTCTACAAGAGAAGAAAATCTAATAAATTTGGCAATTTTTTATGATGCGTTATGTGTTGCTGGGGATAAATATCTACTTATAAGATTAAAAGAACATTTATCGAAGACTGCAAGTGCATCAAAAGTGTTTTTTACATTTTTTGCTAAACCTGTATTAAATTTTGCTACTCCTCTTGGTATGTTTGCAAATTTGGTTGTTGATAAACATAAACATAAAGATGAACTTGATATTAAAAAAGGTGGTATTTTTCCAATTGTGCATGGAGTGAGAGCGCTTTCTTTGGAGAAGTCTATCAATAAAACTAATACAGTGGATAGAATAAAAGATTTAAATGATATAGGTGTAATAGACAGGGAGCTTGCAGGGGAACTTATTGAGAGTCTAACTTATTTATTATATTTAAGATTAAAATTTAGACTTGAAAAGATTGATTCACTTCAAGAATTAGATAACTATATCAATCCAGATAAGTTAAATATGTTAGAAAAAGATCTATTAAAAGATAGTTTTAAAATTGTTAATAAGTTTAAAAAGTTTGTTTCATATCACTTTGATCTTGATAGGTTAAGTTAAAATGATAAATCATATTAAACAATATTTTAATAAGAAAAAATTAACCAATCCAAAATACGAATACCTTTTTGATAAATATGAAGGTGATGAATTAATATGTTTTGATTGTGAAACAACAGGACTTAATCCAAAAATTGATGATATTATCTCAATTGGAGCAGTTAAGATTAAAGGTAACAACATTGACCTTCAAAATAAGTTTGAGAGATTTGTAAAACCTAAAAATGCTGCTATGGCATCTGATGCTATTAAGATACATCATATTAGAGAAGTTGACTTAATCAATGCAGAAGATATAGACGATGTTATCGAAGAGTTTTTAGATTTTGTAGGTAATCGTCCAATAGTTGGTTATTATCTAGAATTTGATATTGCTATGGTAAATAAATATATCAAACCTAAAATTGGAATCAAATTACCCAATCAAGCAAATGAAGTCTCCTCAATCTATTATGATAAAGTATCAAAATATCATAGTATTGATATAGATTTAAAATTTAAAAGCATTATGAATAATCTTGATCTTCCATTTATGAAAGCACATGATGCCACTAATGATGCAATAATGACTGCTCTTATTTATATTAAACTAAAAAATACAAACATAGTAAACGTTAAAAATATTAGACATTAAAATAAGTTACATTTTTTACCTCTGATGCTCCTTAAATTAGTTATTTTTTTATTTTTCTGCAGATATGTTACAAAAAGTAATATAATTAAACCTTATTTTAAAGAAGTGTTACAAAAAGTAGTTATTGTTATAAATTTGTTATTAAGGGGTAGTAATGCTACGCAAATGCTACTTTCTACGTTTATAATTTACTTATACCCAGGTATGATTATTTAAAAAGGAGTTTTTCATGACAAAAGAAGAATATTGGAGTACCAATATCAAACTGATTATTAAAACATTAATAATATGGTTTGTAGTTTCGTATTTATGTGGAATTATACTAGTGGATGTATTAAATACAATTCAACTAGGTGGATATAAATTAGGTTTCTGGTTTGCACAACAAGGTGCTATATATGTATTTGTGTTTTTAATTTTCTGGTACGCCAGCCAAATTGCGACACTAGACGAAGAATACAACAAAGTTAGAAAGGATTAATAGATGGAATTACAAGAACTGACGATAACCTTTGTTGGATTAACATTTTTACTCTATATGGGAATTGCTTATCAAACGAGAGCAAAGTCTTCAGAAGAATTTTACGTTGCTGGTGGTGGAATAGGCCCAATTGGTAATGGTATGGCTACAGCAGCTGACTGGATGAGTGCTGCGTCATTTATCTCTATGGCTGGACTTATCTCTTTTTACGGATATGGTGGATCAGTATTCTTACTAGGTTGGACTGGTGGTTTTGTACTACTTGCTACAGTATTAGCTCCATACTTAAGAAAACACGGTACACATACAGTTCCTCAGTTTATTGGTGATAGATATCTATCTCAAAAAGCTAGATTAATTGGT
>Ga0105351_1000702_pt1 | contig 15718 bp, 11 predicted proteins | sample EN4Hudsemesocosm_FD_83662 | JGI IMG/M metagenome (GOLD analysis project Ga0105351, IMG submission 83662) | Methane-oxidizing microbial communities from mesocosms in the Hudson Canyon - EN4B Hudson Canyon | ecosystem: Environmental > Aquatic > Marine > Cold seeps | place: Hudson Canyon... | reverse complement strand
AGTTATATCTATATAATTATATTTCATATTATGTCTTACAATATTTAACATTGATTTGATTGTTTCATGAACATCAAAAACTGTTTTTTGTTTTGAGGGCATGATAAAATCTTGAAAATCATTTATTGTATTCGTCATATATTTTGCTTGTATCATAATATTATTAATATGATAACTGTCTTCTTCTTTTTCTGAAGTATTCCCTGAGAAAAACATATCTTGGGCTAATGATGTGATTTCAACTAAAGGAGCTTTCCATTGATGTGCAATCGATGAAAATATTTCTCCAATTTCTGCCAGTTTTGATTGCTGTATCATATATTGAGTATGTTTGATTTTTTCTAATTCTATCTCTTTTTCTTTGGTAATATCTGTAAATATTGTAACAATTCCCTGTTCATATGTCGTTTGGTTTAAAAAATATATCTTTTTATTTTCATTTTTGTCTTTCATGGCAATTTGGGAATCTTCAAGCTTTCCCAAGGAAAAATCATTTAAATAACCAATAATAGCAGTTGAGTAAAATGTTCGATGAAAAAAATCACTTAATTTTTTTCCAATAAGTTCTTCATATGGCACTTGAATTAGCTCGCAAAATTTCATATTTGCATCTAACACTACTTCATTTTTATCTTGCCAAAAAATGGGAGACTCAATTGCATTTAATAATGCTTTATCGAATTTAACTCTATGTTTTAGTTTGTTTGAACTTTGTTGTTTTGCATATAAAGCTTGTAAAAGACCAAAAATAACGACTAATAATATTGGTGTTGCCAGAAAAACAATATTAATCAATCTTCTGTATTTTTCAAAAAAATTCTTTGGCGCATTTATAAGTTTGGCATCCCCTAAGTCTTTAGGTAATGTCAGATTAAATTTTTTCAACTTTTTAAAATCAAAGATATACTCAAACTCATTGTTTATCGTCACATCCAATTTATGATCTTTATTGTATAAGATTTCAATCGCTTTTTTACCTGTCACAGCACCAAGTTCCTCAATTGAAATGATTTTCCCACCCAATGCACCTTTATCCATAAACAGAGTATCAGTCACAAAAACAGGAAGTTTAAATTCATTTATAGCTCTTGAGATTTCGTTTGTTTTATAAAGTTTTCCATTCAAATCCGTTGAGTATCGTATAAACAAAATTGCTTCATCTTTTTTATACGTAGAAAAATATTCTTTAAAACTTTCCAAAGAATCATCTCTTAAATATTCAATTTTAACTTTAGACTTTACTTTATTAATCGCATCTCTAATAAAAGGGCTACTGTCATTACCATTTGGACTTCTGTCATTTAAAATATATAGTTTTTTTAAATCAGGTATTAGTTTTAAGATAAGATCAATATTATCAGTAATTGGAAGTTTTTGTATGATTCCATTTATTTTATCATCTAAATTATAGACTCGCGCTAACTCTTTTGAAAATTCCTCAACGCCTACAAATAATAACGTAGGTTTATTTTGGAAAATAGTATTGTAGTTTTTGACAGCTAACTTATATGCGAACCTATCAATAGTAATAATCAAATCAAACGTTCTATTTTTTAATTGTAAAGAGTATAATTGAGTTAACCTCTTTGTATAGTCCCTTGAATGAATCTCTTTTGCATCCATATAAAGGACGTTTATATTAATATCTTCATGTGAGTAAAATGTCTTTTCTATATTTCTTATTATTGTATCACTAAGCTCAAAACCTTTATGGTATGAATTTAAAATAAGAACATTTTTATTTGTTTGGGCAAATAAAGTTATACTAAGAAAAAGAGTAATAATTATTAAAAATCTCATTAAGCACCTTTAATATATTTTACTATAAAACTAATTTATAACCAATATTCTGAAAATTTTTCAAAACTTCTGGAGGGAGTTTCTTTTTAAAATTTTTAGTAAATAATCTCACGGCATTTAATGTAACATATTTCCCACCATTCCATAATATACTTATCATATCTTTATACGTTATGATCGCTTCATTTTTCAATAACATCTTTAAAAACAGTATCTCTTTTGGTGTTAAATAAAATTTTCTGTGAGGAGCTATGATGATTGCATTATTTTCATCAAAAGTCCATTGAGAATTTAATTTGTAAATTTTGCTGTTTATTAAATGAGCTAACTCATCTTGTTCAGTTTTATAATATTCATTTCTCATATAACCAGACTGATTTAGTTCGTCAATAGAATGTGTAATACTTGTCACAATATATCCTTGGGTTTTTTATTGAAATACTTACAACAATACATAATATACATATAATTGTCAGTAGACAAAGAATTATTCCATAAAAAAATGAACTGAAAAGGACTTCGAACATGTAAAAAATCCTTTTCAGTTCATTTTTTTATTTTATAATTGCATCACAAAAGAATAATTTCTAAAGGGTTAAAAAACATCTTAAATCATTTTACAGCATAGCAAAAATTCAGTGACAAATTATACTTACCCTCCTTTGGTATAAAATAATAATTCACTACCCATTTATTGTTAATTATCTGAATAAACTATGTTGTAAAATGATTTTTAAATTTTCAAGGAAATATATATGGGAATCGGAATAATAAGTTTTATAGTTTTTATATTAATAATGGTTACTTGGTATATCCATGATAAGTATGTACAAAGAAAACATCAACTCTTAGTTAACTATCCAATTATTGGAAGACTCAGATATGTATTAGAAGAACTCAGGGAACCTTTTAGACAATATTTTGGGGATGAAAAATTTTATGAATCTAAAGATAAACTTGATTGGGTATATAAAGCAGCACGCGATTTACCCAATTATGCTTCTTTTTCTCCTTCACAACCAGTACCCAAACCAAAGTTCATGTTAAAACATGCCACCATTGTTTTAAATGACGATGAAGTGGAAAATGATTTTTCTGTTACCTTTGGAGAGCAAAGAGAGCAGCCTTACGTCTCTAAATCAATTATTTCAAGATCAGCCATGAGTGATGGTTCTATTTCGCCTGAAGGAACACGAGCATTTGTTCGTGGTGCTTTTATGGGTAACTTTTCTATTAATACAGGTGAGGGAGGATTAACGAGTAACTTCTTTACTACGCATGTTAAATATAATGAATCTTATATGACAATTCATGAAGGAACATCGCGCCAAAAATTTATAAAAAAGATTGTTAGAAAAATGTTTAATGGAAGTATGGCCGCAAATCTTTATCTAAAAATGATTTTAAAAGATGACCCTGAAATTGAAACCTATACCTTTGATGAAAAAACAAAAAGAGTACATCGAGTTAATTGGAGTGCCCCTTTAGAAGCTTTTCCAAACGAAGTACCAAATGATATGCCTGATATTACCTTTCAAATGAGTTCAGGGCTTTATGGAGCAAGGGACATTGAGGGAAATTTTGATCCAGTACGCTACCAAAAAGTCATGAGTTTTTGTAAGATGACAGAAATTAAAATAGCACAAGGGGCTAAACAAACAGGTGGAAAACTTATTGCAGATAAAGTCACTGAAGCCATTGCTTATTATAGAGGTGTGAAACCTTATCATAACCTATTCTCACCTAATAGATTTCCATATGCCAATAGTGTAGAAGAACTGTTTGATTTTGTGGGAGAATTACAAAAATTATCTAAAAAACCAGTGGGTATTAAAATAGTTATTTCTGATTATGAAAATATCATTCCTTATGCCAAAGAGCTGCAAAAAAGAGTAAAAGTTGGTAACACTGCTTATCCTGATTACTTCAGTATAGATGGAGGAAGTGGAGGAAGTGCTACTGCTCCTATTGAAATGATGGAAAGAATAGGTCTTAATGTCAGAGATTCTATTTATTTGGTGAATAAAGTACTTGAAGAACATAACGTACGAGACAAAGTTAAACTCGTAGCCAGTGGAAAACTTTTAACCCCTGATGATATTGTTATTGTTATGGCTGTGGGTGCTGACTTTGTACAAATTGCTCGAGGATTTATGATGAGTGCTGGATGTATCAGAGCTCGTTATTGTTCAGGAACGACTAAACATCAATGTCCAGTAGGACTTGCAACTCAAGATAAGTCTAAAAGAAGAAAATATTTTGTGAATAAACACTCTAATTATATTAGGGATTATCATAAGAATTTACTTAAAAGTATCAAAGGACTATTGGCTATAATGGGTTTAAAAAACATTCATCAAGTTAATAAACACAAAATCATGTTTTTAGACCGAAACTCTAAAGTGCATGATAATATTGATGATGTCTTTGGACGTATTCTTGATTTGGGTAAAGATACAGAAAATGACATTGTTAAGTATAAAGAATAGTCATAAATTTAGGATAAAAGATGAAAATAAAATTAAACTGTGATATGGGTGAAGGAATCGGGCTTGATGAAGAAATTATGCCTTTTATAGATATGTCTAATTTGGCATGTGGTTGTCATGCGGGTGATGCTTTAACCATGCAAAAATCAATACCATTAGCCATTGTAAATAATGTAGAAATAGGGGCACATCCCTCTTATTTTGACCGTGAGAATTTTGGAAGAGTAAGCATGGATTGTACTTCTGAAGAAATTAATGCACTTATACTGTATCAATTGGGTGCTTTAGATGCTTTTTGTAAAGTCAAGAATACAAAAGTTACCTATGTAAAACCACATGGTGCTTTGTATAATGACATGATGAAAGATGAAAAAATATTTAAAGCAATTTTAAAAGCAATTGCTTCATATGATAAAAATATAAAGTTGATGATTTTATCCAACAGTGAAAATGAAAAATACAAAGATATCGCAAAAATATTTGGTTTGTCTTTGTTGTACGAAGTGTTTGCCGATCGAAATTATAATGATGATGGTTCTTTAGTCTCAAGGACTCAAGACAATGCAGTGATTCATAACGATGCGGAAGTATCTGCAAGGGTGAAAGTCCTTAAAAGTGAGGGATATATCAGAAGCATCAATAATCAGAAATTATTTTTGCAAACAGATGCTATTTGTGTTCATGGAGATAATGAGCAAGCTTTATCATTTATCAAATTGTTAAAAAAAGTGCTGTCATGATGGAAATAAAACTTGCCTCAGTTGATTCTGTTATTATCTATTTCTCAAATGAGATATCACAAGAAACATCACTGATTGTTAAAAATGCGTATAGGATTTTAAAAGAAGAGAATAATAAAGCTTTAATTGAAATAGTACCTTCTTATAGTTCTATACTTATTTCATATGATATCTTTAATTATGATTTTAAGAGTATATGTGAGTATCTTGAACAGATATTACAAACCATAGATATTAAACAAACCCAGAGTAAAAATATTATTAATATTGATGTTTATTATGGTTTGGATGTGGGTTTGGATTTAAAAAGATTAAGTACACTATCTAATTTAAGTATTGATGAGATTATTACTGTGCACTCTTCTAAAGTTTATGATGTATATGCAATAGGCTTTTTGCCAGGTTTTGCATTTATGGCAAGTGTCGATGATTCCATTGCCATCCCACGACTGGAAACTCCTAGAAAAAAAATACCTAAAGGCTCAGTTGCAATTGCTAATAATCAAACAGCTGTTTACCCCATTGATAGTCCAGGAGGCTGGAATATCATAGGAAAGACGGCTTTTGAATTGTTTGATAAAAAATTAGAATCTCTATCTCCTTTAAATATTGAATCAAAAATAAAATTCAATTCTATATCAAAAGAGGAGTTTTTAGCACAAGGAGGCACATTATGAGTGGATTTGAAGTAATAAACAGTGGTATTTTTACCCTTCTTCAAGACAGAGGAAGATTTGGATTTACTCATCTTGGAGTAGCTAACTCAGGCGTTATGGACGAGTATGCAGCATTTATGGCTCAAAAGCTGTTACACAATGATATTGATATAAATATCTTAGTAATGGCTTTTGGAAATGTCATTTTTAAATCAACATCACGTACGATGATTTCCGTTTGTGGAGCACAGTGTGAATTTTTTATAAATGATATTAGCAAAGATATTTGGCAGACTCATAGTATCAATGCAGGTGATATTATAAAAATTGGAAAGATATTGAAAGGCCAAAGGGTATACTTGGCTGTAAAAGATGGGTTTTATGTTAAAAAAGAGTTTGGAAGCAATTCTACAACTATAAAAGAGGAAATGGGTGGTTTGAATGGCAAGCAAATAAAAAAGAACGACTTTTTGCCATATAAAAAGTATGATACTTTATTAGCTCAAAGACTGAAAAAGGAACATGTACCAAAGTATGATCAAGATATTTTAACTCTTAGAGTAATATTGTCTTATCAAGAGGATAGTTTTAGTGCCTTAGAAAAAGAGAAGTTTTTTAACTCTGTTTATACTGTTACAAGTGATTTTAACAGAATGGCTTGTAAATTAAAGGGAGAAAAAATAACGTCAACGCTTGATGGAATTATTTCTGAAGGAATCAGTTTTGGTTCGATTCAAATACCAAAAGATGGACAACCTATTATTTTGCTCAAAGAGAGACAAACCATTGGAGGTTATCCTAAAATTGGTTCAGTTTTAAGTATTGATTGTTTTAAATTAGCACAAAGAAAAATAAATTCAAAAATAAGATTTGAAAAAATAGATATAATAGAAGCACAAAAAAAATTAAAGGATTTTTATGGCACATTTTTTTGATGAATTAAATGATTAGATGAAAGATTTTATTTCTAATCAACAAATGTTTTTTGTATCAATTGCACCTAAAGTTGTAAAGAAATAAGGTTATTTCTTTACAATACTTTCAATCTTCTTTTTATCCATATCTTCTAAATCAGCAGTGATTTCTAATATCTTTTGAAAAGAATCATTAGCTATAAATTTCACAGCTCCAAAAGTAAAGTTGGTTTTGAATGTCAGACCAGATTTACTTTTGAGTGTAGAATTAGAAAAATCAAGCCTGATATTGCTTACATAAGATATGATATTGCTGAGATTTTCATTTTTGATGAAAAGTACAAATTGGTCATTACTGTATCGGGCAATTTCAAAATCTAGGTTTTCTTTTTTAAGTTTTTGACTTAAAAATTTTGTAACATAAATGACTACATTATCAGCGATTAAATTTCCATATTTATCTACAATGTAATTAAAATCATTGATATCAATAAACAGTAAAATCCCATTGTATCCAAAGGTTCCATCTTCTTTAAGGGCATGATTATATACCCATTTTCGATTATAAACCTTCGTTAATTCATCAAGGTAAATCATTTTTCTGAGTGAATCCAACTCTTCTTTCATTACAGATAATGAAGAGTTAATAGTATTTAGTTTAGCTGTGTCTTTATTATGAATGGCATCTTGTGCATCTTTGGTTGCTTTTGATAATTCATCCATGTTTTTAATGGTTTTTTTCATGTATTCATTGATACTTTTGAGTTCATCAACCAGTACTGAACTCACTTCTTTTTCGAATGATGCATCTGTTAAGTCTACTTCTATTTCTTTTGCATTTTTATCAAAAGACTCAAAATATGATGAAGGTAAGATGATTTCATTTTGTAGTAAATCTTGAACCGTCTTATCTGTAATCTTTTTAAGTTTTTTTTTCATTTATTTCTCCACAATATCTTTAATTGGTAATGGTTTTTGAATGTAATAACCTTGAGAACAATCAATTCCTAAAGATTTTACATATCTAAATATTTTTAAATCACTTACAAATTCTGCAATAAGTTTTATGTTTTGTTTTTTACAAAATCCAACAATACTTTTTATCAGATTTGAATAAATTTCTTCATCAATTTTTTGAATTAATGAGCCATCGATTTTTATATAATCTACATTAAGTTTTAAAATATAATCATAATTTGAAAAACCTGTTCCAAAATCATCAATTGCAATTTTTACTTTATAATCTTTAATTTTATCTATGAACTCATTAATTATATCAAAATTATTAATTTTTTCACTTTCTAATATTTCAATGGTTAAGTATTTTCCGGTATTGTCTTTTTGAAGTCTATTCATTATGATTTTGTTAATGAGAGGATTAACAATATCATTATATTCCATGTTAATACTGATGTTTATTGAATGTTGTTTTATAATGTCAAAGACCTTATTTATAAGGATTTCCATCAATTTATCATAGAGTCTGTATTTTTTTGATTTTTCTAAAAAAGTGTGTGGCAATATGATGTTACCTTCTGTATCAAAAAGTCTCATCAGTGCCTCATATTTAAAAATATTATCACTGTTATTGTCATAAATCGCTTGAAAATAGGGTTCGACTTTGTTTTGGTCAATATTATATTTTATTAAGTCAACCAAATTATGATTCAATGATTCATTAACAAATAAATTTGAATCAAAATACATGTAGCTTTCATAGTTTAATTTGGCATTTTGAAGCGCTTTTTCTGCATAAACAATTAATCGATCATTATCGCTTTTTGAACAACCAATGGTGATATTTATATTAATTTTCATTTTGGGTGTGCTGATATTATATTGATGTGTTTGAACGGTATCCAATAATAAGTTTTTAATTTTTATTAATATTGAATCATCTAAATCATCAAAAAAAGTCAGTGAAAATACATCTGAATGTTGTTTTTTTAATTTGTAAGGTGTTTTTTTGTTTAAACTATTTAAAAGAAGCGGTGATATTTCATTTTTTATTAGGTTTTTTATTAGATTTCTTAATTGCTTGATGATTAAATCACCATTGTTAAATCCATAAACAGCATTAATATCTTTCATATACAAAATATCAATTAAAAAAAGAGTTTTGATGCATTTTTTATTTTTAATACGATTTAATAAATTAATTAAAAACAATGACCATACTCCTTTTATAAACATACCTATCAATTATAGTTAGTTATTCCTAAAAAGAATGATATTTTTTAATAAAATAATAATTTATTTATATTTAATTAATAATTGTAATAACGTTAAAGACCTATATTGTTATAATTTAGTAATAATATCACATTTTTATCACAATGTAATAACTTACTAGAATACTCTTTTTATTTTATAATTACGGGATATTATTACTTTAACTCTTTATTATAAATTATAATTATCATTTGTAATATTTTTTTTAATCATATAGGAGTAAGATAGTATAAATAGTGGTATCTGGCTTATTTTTTTGATAAGGAGGCACTTGTGTTAGTTATTGAAATTAATGATATAAAAGAAATTATAAACAAAATTGGATTGGATGGATTTTTTAAAAAATTAATTGTCCAGCTTGAAACAGATTTTTCAAATTGGGATGAATTTGAGAAAGTTCCCAGAGTTGCTTCTCACACAACAAAAGGGGTGATAGAACTGATGCCAATTTGTAATAAAGAGCTGTATGCATACAAGTATGTTAATGGACATCCTAAAAATCCCACATTAAATAAATCTACAGTTATGGCAATAGGTTCTTTGTCTCATGTAAGCACGGGAGAGCCTATATGTTTAAGTGAAATGACAATCCTGACTGCATTAAGAACCGCAGCTATTTCTGCACTGTGTGGAAAATATTTAGCAAAAAAAGACTCTTCAACGCTTACCTTAATAGGTACAGGAGCTCAAAGCGAATTTCAAAGTTTGGCATTTTCTACACTGTTTGATATAAAAACAATAAAATATTTTGATGTGGATGAAAATGCAATGTTAAAGTTTGAAAAAAACATGTCCCAATATGATTTTGAATTAATACGATGCCAAAACAGCCGTGATGCAGCAAAAAACACAGATATTATTACAACCATTACTGCTGATAAAACCAATCAAACGATTCTAACAACCAATATGCTAGAAAAAGGGGTTTATATAAATGCTGTAGGTGGAGATTGTCCAGGTAAAACAGAATTACAAAAAGAGATACTAGAAAACGCGAAAGTAGTTGTAGAGTACATCCCTCAAACAAAAATAGAAGGAGAAATACAGCAAACAGGAGAGGGTGTTGTATATTGTGAAGTACATGAATTACTAAAAGGTGAAAAAAAAGGCAGAGTTAATAATGATGAAATCACCGTTTTTGATTCAGTAGGATTTGCATTGGAAGATTTTTCAGTATTGAAGTTGGTTTATGATTTAGCACAAATGTATAATATTGGAAAAGAAGTTGCATTAATTCCAAGTCAAGATGATCCCAAAAATTTATTTTTAAATATATTATAAGGCAAGGGTGTACTTATTATGTCAAATGGAAACAGTAGATTTATTCGACTTGTTGAAGTGCATTCTGATATAGCAGGTGCTCAAAGAGGTTCAAGAAAAGCCATTGAAGCTTTGATAGATAGTAGTAACCAAAGAGGGTCAACCTATTTTGAAAAGTACCCAGCAGAAGTTATTTTAGATGAAAATCACTCTTATAAAGAAGGAACAAAATACAAATATGCAAAATTTATTGATAAAGTTACGTTGGTTATTCAACGAGTGGCGCAAAGAATAAAAGAGTTAAGACAGGACAAATTTTTCCCCATTATTATTGCAGCCGATCATTCTACCTCTGCTGGAACGATGGCAGGTCTAAGGCTTGCACATAATAACGACGAAATAGGGGTTGTTTATATTGATGCCCATGCAGATTTACACAGTCCGTTTACCACTCCATCAGGTAATTTACATGGCATGCCACTTTGTATTGCAACCGCACTTGATAATGAAGAATCCAAAATAAATAATATTACTGAAGAAGAATTGAAATATTGGAATAATATTAAAGGTTTAAGTGGAGAAAAACCATCAATAAAAGCCTCTAACATCGTCTTTTGCGCGCTTCGAGATTTTGAAAAAGCAGAAGAAGATTTGATTAACAAACGTAATATTAAAAACTACTCAACGCATGATATCACGATGATGGGAGTAAAAAAAGTTGTTGAGAATATATTTAATAATTTAAGTCATTGTAAACATATTTATATATCTTTTGATGTAGATAGTATAGATCCTTTATATGTTCCAGGTACAGGAACTCCATCAAAAGGGGGTTTGAGTTTTGAACAAGCCCTGCAATTAAATATAGAATTGATAAAAAATCAAAAAGTATGTTGTTGGGAAATAGCAGAAATAAATCCAAAACTTGATATTAATAATATCTCAGGAAAGTTTTCATTTCATATTCTAGAAAAAATCACCAAAGAACTCCTAAAAAATTACTAAATAACTTATTTTAATTAATTATTAATTTTATGTATTAATATTATTTATTTAATAAATATTTAGTTACAATAATTGAATTTAAATTATTTCTAGGATAAACGATGCCTAAAACTTTCAAAAATTTTATATTCAGCATTCATGTATTATTGTTAACAACTATTTTTATATTGTGTTTTGTATTTACTACGTATTTACATACCTCATTAACCCAAGAACAAGCAATCAAAAATTCTGATTCTATTTCAAACCAAATATACTCTTCTATGTACCAAGTTATGAAAAAAGGATGGAGTAGAAGTGATTTAGAAGTATTTACAAGTTCTATAAAAGATAACTTTAAAAACAGTGAATATGAAATAGGTATTTACAGATCAGCAGCAGTAAAAGAAATGTTTGGAATGGCAGAAGAACCAATAAAAGATTATTATGTTGCACAAGCCCTAAAAAATGGACAAAAAGTACAAAGGTTTGAAGATAATATTGTACGAAAGATTTTACCTTTAAATGCAAAACAAGAATGTCTTTCTTGTCATTCAAATGTTAAAGTGGGTGATACGTTGGGTGTCATTGATGTTCAAGAAGACTTAAATGAAATTTTTGAAAGTACACAAGAAAACTTCATTTGGTTTTTTCTCATTATTATTCCTTTATTTGGAATTGCAGCATATGTTTCATCTAAGTTTACTACAGATAAATTATCTCATTCAATTGGTTTATTTCATGAACGAATTGAAAATATAAATTCAATAGAGGATTTTAAAGACTTTAAAGCATCTGATTTAGACTTACATTTTAAAGAGATGAACAGTGTGATAAAAGACATAGATGTTTTAGCAAATAAATTAAAAAATGTTGCAGTGGATAAAGAAATATTGGAATTTGAAGTTAAATTACTGGACAAGTTTATCATTACAACAGATGTGGTTCAAGACTGGCGGGAATTTATTAATAATTTACTTTTTGAAATCAATAAAGTTATGACCACATATACGTTAATGACGGTCTTTAGAGTGGGTGATGATCAATTTGAAATTGATATTTTTTGGTTGGGAATTCCAAGTGCTAATACTAAAAAACTCTTTGAAGAGTATGTAAATAATTCAATTAAAGATTCTGAGTTATTTGAAGGGATGAGTGATTTTATTATTAAACATGTTATTGCTGATACTTCAAGAAAACTTGATGATTCTCTTGTTGCAGATATCAATTATCGTACGAAATCACTCTTTTTAGATGCTCCAAAAATTGGAGGAGTTGTAGGAATTGGTGTGCAAGCAGATTTAACTATTGATCCTGTACGTTATATTGTGATTGATTCTATTTTGACAACAATGGCCAATTTGGTGGGTTCAGTTAAAGCCATCAATAAATACACTGAAGACTTAGAATTTTACGCTGCACGTGACCCTTTAACTAATCTATTTAATCAAAGAATATTTAATGATATGCTTGATTATGAAATAAAAAGAGCAAAAAGACATGAATACAAATTTGCATTAGCCGTACTTGACTGTGATAATTTTAAACATGTAAATGATACGTATGGTCATATGTTTGGGGATAAATATTTACAATCAATAGCTGATATACTAGAGCGTGAAAAAAGAGATGAAGATATTATTGCTCGATATGGAGGAGATGAATTTACCATTATCTTGCCAGAGTGTGATTTAAATGGGGCGGTTACAACTTCAAGACGAATAATGGATGCCATAAGAAATTTTGAACTTGAAACAGACAGTGGTACCAAAGTTAAGTTAACCGCTTCAATTGGTCTTTCTGTTTATCCTGACCATGCAATGAATAAAAAAGAGTTGTTTTTTATTGCTGATGGGATGATGTATAAAGCCAAAGAAGAGGGTAAAGATTTAGTTAAAGTTCCAAGCAGTGATGATATTGTAAACATTGTAAAAGAAGAAAAGAATAAATCCTCCATGCTTGTAAATGCTCTAGCAAATGAACAAATAGTGCCATATTTCCAACCAATTCAACCTGCTAATGATACAGATTTGGTTATTCATGAACTGCTTATGCGTATAAAAGTTGGCGATAAAATCTTTTCTGCCTTTGAGTTCATTGAAACGGCTGAAGGTATGAATTTAATCAATAAAATGGATCTAATGGTTATTCAAAAAGCATTTGAAAAAATTAAAGAATCAAATTACAAAGGAATATTGTTTATTAACTTGTCTCCAAAATCATTAATTGTTGGAGATTTTATTAACACCATTAATGCACTTGTAAAAGAATATGAAATAGACAAAGATAAAATAGTTTTTGAAATAACAGAAAGAGAGACTGTAAAAAACTTTTCTTTATTAGAAAAATTTGTATTAAATTTAAAATCAGAAGGTTACAAATTTGCCATTGATGATTTTGGTTCTGGATTTTCTTCCTTTCATTATATTAAAAAATTCCCTATTGATTATTTAAAAATTGATGGTGATTTTATTATCAATATCAATAAAGATAAAAAAGACAAAGCCTTTGTTCGAAGTATGGTGACCTTGGCCCATGAACTTGGGGTTAAAACAGTTGCAGAGTTTGTTGAAGATCAAGATATATTAGATGAATTAGAAACTTTGGGTATCGATTTTTATCAAGGATATTATATTGGTAAACCTTCACAGGATTTTGTATTATAAACTGGTATTAGAATTTAGTATTTAATCTTGGATGTTTACAACCCGTTAAGTAAATAAATACTACAATTTTAATACAATTGCAGTAATAAGTTATCTAAGGAACTCGATGCATAAAAAAAGAAAGATTCAAAAAAAAAGAAGTACCAATATAAAATTTATTTATGGGCTTACTATCCTGGGAGCATTGTTAATAGCTCTCTCACTATTTGAACGTGAAAATCCTACCCATGCATCTGCAAATACATCAAGTAGTGGAATGACGTCAAAAACTAAAAGTTTTCAACCTACTGATACCAAAAAAGATTCACCTGGAAAACTTTTATGGGGACGTGACTTTTAACGTTAATATAAAACGCATTTAAATTATTTTCCAAACAATTATGTGACATTATTCACTTTTTACGCAGATTATTGTATCATTGCATAGATTAGATTGTAAAAGGATTTAATTTGAATAAAATACTCCTTAACCTTTTTTTGATAACGAGCCGTATAAAGCGCTAAAAAATGAATTTTATCAGTAAAATTATTTTGAGTATCATTTTCATTAATTTTGTATTTGTATTGTTTTTTACAGATCATATTTTAAGAAATGAACAAAAAGAACAGTTATCAAACTTACATGATAAAATAAAACAAGACAAACAAATCTTACAAAAAATAAATTCTGTTGCCTTATATGACTTAGATATATATACCTTAAATACAAACTTAAAAACATTTTTCAATACCAAAGAAATAGTAAGAATAGAAATTCAAGACAATCTTGGAGTTTACATAAACTTTGAAGATAAAAACTACGATAAAAAAGAGACCATAAAAAGTACAATTGATTTAGGTTATGAAAATGAAAAATTGGGTTTGATAACCATTTTATATTCAAAAGCTCAAATCAATAAACAGTTTGAAGAATTTAAAACAGAATTAACAACTTTTTCAATTATTCTAACGGTTGTATTATCTTTGATTATTTATCTTCTGATTAAACAATTTACAAAACCCATCATTGAGCTCTCACGAGCTACAGATAAAATTGCAATGGGAGATTTAGAGTGTGAAATCAATATAAATCATAAAGATGAAATAGGAAACCTAGCTAATAAATTTAGACATATGCAAGAGTCCTTAAAAGATAAAATAAATTCCTTGTCTTCCAAGAATGATGAGTTATTAAATGAAATCAATCAAAAAAGTAAAATACAAAAAAACTTATTGGAAGCCTATAATATTATCAATAAAAGCCCAGCGGTGGTGTTTTTATGGAAGAATAAAGTTGGTTTTCCTGTTGAATATGTCTCTAGCAATGTTTGTCATTTGTTTGGATATTCCGAAGAGTGTTTTATTAGAAACAGAGTCAGCTTTAAAGATATCATTTTAGATGATTATCTCAAAAAAACAATATACAAAATGATTGAAACTCAAAACACACTTATGATAAATTTTACAGACTTTGAAAATAAACCCTTTCAAATTAAAACAAAAGAGGGTTTTGTAAAATGGATAAGTATTAAAACATATGAAAAGCTGGATTCAAATGGAAATATTACTCATTTTCAAGGCTTGATTTTAGATGTGACTTCTGAAATTAGTACATTAAATAAACTGAGTGAATCAAAACTGCATTATCAAAATTTAATAGAAAATAACATCGCAGCCATTATTATTAAAACAAATAAAAATAAAATAAGCATGACCAATAAAAAAGCAAGAGAGCTATTAGGACTTACTGATAATCAACTTGAGGGAATTGAAGTATTGCCATTAAATTGGAAAATTTTAAATGCTCAAGGTCAAGAAATTGGATTAGAGCAAATGCCATCAAACAGAATATTTGAAACAAAGAGTAATATTTTTAATGAAATCATTGGTATTTTACACTCCAAAAATGAAGATATTGTTTGGATTTTGGTTAACGCGTATGCAGAATTTAACTCTCACGGTGAAATTCAAAGAGTTATTTCAACGTCAATTGATATT
>Ga0105351_1000701_pt1 | contig 15776 bp, 13 predicted proteins | sample EN4Hudsemesocosm_FD_83662 | JGI IMG/M metagenome (GOLD analysis project Ga0105351, IMG submission 83662) | Methane-oxidizing microbial communities from mesocosms in the Hudson Canyon - EN4B Hudson Canyon | ecosystem: Environmental > Aquatic > Marine > Cold seeps | place: Hudson Canyon... | reverse complement strand
TTATTGGTGTGCTGAATTTCATGATCCCTCTCCTGGCAAGTTCTTTGTGCTGTTGATAATTAGTTTAATGGTCTGTACAGAAAAAATTGTGATGTAACTAACGGTTCAGTTTTTATAGTGTGACGTCCTTTGCAGTTTAGTTAAGAGCCCTTAACAATCCACAGTTATTTTATAGGTATCGTTATGATTAAAGAGAAATTGACTGTGCATTATGATTTAAACAAATTAAAAAGTTTTCATTATTCAAAACACCTAAATATAAGTAACCTTTCAAGTTCGAGGTGTCTCTTTTACCCGACTAGTGGAGAATTACAACTCCTATAGTTCAAATAAAAAAACAGAACATTTAAACTCGTAACTAAAGCGAATAAAAGAGTAGGAGAAGGGCTAAAGCCCTATTTTATAAGTCGAGTAGTTATAGAAAATACTTGTGTAGATACTTTGCACTTGGGGGGGGGAGAATAAAAATGCTCACCTTAACGACATTGGCAGACATTCCTACAATATTTCTGTTAAACCTAATATGCTCATAGATACCCTAGCAACTCAGAAAGAATGACTTTTCCAAGAAAAACTAATGCCAACCGAACGTGCTTTAGCAAAACTAGATTTTCGGTCTGCTGAATTATAGTATCGCTGATTTAATAAATTACTTCCATTAAGCGACAATTGAATATTTTGATTTATTTTATAACGAATAGCAGCCGACAGTATTTGTGCAGAGGATATTTCCTTTTCACCACTTGCAATATCATCCTTATTTTCGCGCATTTCAAAACTCATCTGAGTTTCCCATTGCGCAACATTATATTTAGCCGCAATAATTAATCGGTTACTAGGAATATCAGCTAACGACTTTCCATCGTCTCCTTCACCCTTTAAATAGTGAGCATTAACACTTAAATTCAACGCGTCTGTCAGATAATAATCTGCTTCTACTTCAACACCTTTAATTTCACCATTATTCAGATTGACATAAGTCAGTACATCATTCGCTATTTCTACTCGTTCAATATAGTCACTCACTGTCAGAAAAAATATATTGCTTCCCAGCGTTAAATCAGCACCTTGCCATCTGGCGCCTAAATCAATATTAACGGATTGTTCCTTTTCTAAATTAGAATTAGCAACCACTTCACCTCGCCCTGTTGTACCCGAAAAAAACCGTTCACTCAAACTAGGAAAACGAAAACCAGTGGCTACATTAGCCGTTAACTCAAAACCTTCTTCAAAATAATGGGAAAGCGCTAAAAAGCCAGACCAGGCATGATCCTCTCGTGTTGCCATTTGTGAAGCTGATTGATTAAAATAACTAAACCGTCCCCCCAGTTGCCATTCAGTACCATTCCATGTTCCTGATAAGTCTGCCAACACTGATATTTCATTCTCTTCGCCATCCACTAATGGCTGATAACTTGATTGCTTCTGTGTTAATAAATCAAGCGATTTTTCCTGACTATTGACCGAATGGCGTGAAAAATAATCTAACCCTACTCGACTTTTATAATCTGAAATTTGATGTTCTATTTGCCAATTAGCACCAAAATCCAGAGCCTCATTAGACACAGTAGTCAGACTTTTATTAAGCTTATGAACTTCTGTTTCTAAATCATTAGGATGTAGATATACCCCTCCTTTCCAACCAGCTTCAGAGATAACATCCAATTTGACGAGCAAATGTTTTTCTTCTGGGTAATTAGTCGTTCTTTTGGGGAAGTCAGTATTCGATTTACCGATGTCTCGTGCTATAGAGGGTAAAGCAAACAATTTAAAATCTAAACCTTGCCACTCTGTATTCATATCTAAAACCGCTGAATACTGGGTAAAATGTGTATTTAATTCATTTCCATCAGCAGATTCAGCATTATCCGCTTTTCGCCTGGCAAAACCGAAAGACCAGTTTTCATCCCCGGTCCCGACAACCTGATAATTTTCATTCCCTTCAGTTTGATACCCAGCCATTAGAAAATTTGAGTCAAATTGTCTGGCAGACATATCAACCGCCCCCCCTAAAGCACCCGAACCAAATTGAGTCGAGACAGGATTACGCCAAACAGTGATTTGATCAATCAATAAAGGATCAATAAAAGAAGCTGAAACACCTGCACGGCGATCACTTTCGATACGCATGCCATTTATCAGTGTTTTAATCCTATGCTTGGATACACCACGAATAGAAAAATTTTGATAATGTCCACCTTGACCATTTTCTGAAACACTGGGAATAGCAGTAATTAAATCAGTAAGATTGCTTGAGTTTGATGATGTTTCTGCTGCACTAATAGTTTTTCTGGTATGAAAAAGACCCTGTGTTGAAGCTGGCTTATCTGCTGATTGGATAACTAAAGGCGTTAGTGTTTTTGGTGAATGCTGATTAGGTTCATTTAAAGCACTATCATTAGCAAAACAATGGCCATTTGAATTAATTAAATAAACAATGACTAGCAGCGCCTTATTAGGCAGAATGGAAATCAAAATTAAATGTGTTTTAGATGGCGGACTAAAGCCCGCCCTACCTTTTATCGTTTTCTATAAAGTACAGCTAAACCACTCACCATTAACCAGAAAGCAGCGGGAACAGGGACTGTTGATACATGCCCTGTATTTAATGTAGCTGATAAAAGGTCACCATTAGTATCACCTAAATCATTGATGGATAAACTCAATTGAGAGACATCAGATTTTAGTATATTGAATGTTAAAGTTAGCAATGTAAAATCATCAGCCTGAAAATCATTTAGATCATCAATATCGTCATCAGATATTTCATAAATGTTTAATACACCAGTCTCACTCAAAGAGGCCTCAGAAAAGTGAAAGCCATAATCAACAAAATCCAGCTGATTTCCTAATATAGCATCGCCAAAAGTGGCACTAGAAAATGCTAAATGGTTGCTATCAAAATTAATATCTAAATCGTAAGCTGCAAGAGAAGGTGTCACTCCATTACCTAACCCAGAAATAGTGACAACCATATCAATTGAACTTCCATTCTGTACTGCCGTACCAAACCCTAAACTTATTGTGGCATTAACCAAGTTAGATGACAGTAACAATAGAGTTAAGCTTAGTAATTTATATGTTTGTATTTTTTTCATCATATTATTTTTTTAATTTGTTAATCAGGAGTAGGCTAAAACCCACTCCTTTGCTATCAAGTTATTCTGTTGCACACCGAGGTCTGGTACACAGTTTCTTTAAAGCGCGTACATCACGAACGGTTATAGTGCCATCATTATTAATGTCTTTGGGATCATCTGCCCCTGCTGCAGGTTGATTTCTTGATGCTAGAATAATACTCATATCATTACGGTCCACATCACCATCGGCATCTAAATCACCACGAATTATCGTTATTTCACATTCATCGGGGATATGGTTTCCATCAGTATCCTTACTAGTTTTCGTCGAGAGATCAATCACATCAGATATAGCGTTATTGTTACAGTCAGGGAATAAATGAACATAATAAATATCTTGTTCGCCATTAAAAGTTGCTGGGTAAGCTACATTTATGCCCGATAAGCCAGACTCAGCATCAATATAATCGCCCATTTTTGAAGACCCAGCTGGGAATCCAATTTTTGTGTTAAAGGGAAGACTTACCGGTCTATTTTCGCTCCATGTTTGTCCAGCATCCCAAGAATAAGCATAAAATAATTCAGAAAACTTTGTGCCATCACTACTATTTCGAGTATCAAACCAGACTAAATCAATACGTGAGTTGCTAGCAACATCCATCGCTGGAAACCACTGCCATGAATTGACTGCGGGTAAATCATCATTAACTCTTAATGGTGATGACCAAGTTTCACCCCCGTCTTCACTGCGTATAAAATATAAATCATGATGATCAGCACCTGCAGGATCTAAAGTCGTTGCTACATAGATATTTCCACGCGTTACTTCTTGAGAATGATCAATTGCAAGCTGGGTATCACCCAGACCACCAAATTGGTTCGGACTATCAATGCCAAAGAAAGGAATAATAGCCTTCCCCCCCATATTAAGCACCTTTGTTGTAAAACTAGGAATTACACTAGGGTCTTTAGCGTTAGTTGACTTGGCAAACAAAAAGTTATCAAAAATTACTTTATTCGGTTCATTTGAATCCTGATGACTGGTTTCTGTTCTACCCACAGAATACACATCACCATTTGGTGCCACAGCAACCCTTCCAAAGCCTGGGTCTAAAGGAATTTTAATCGGTGTTTCAAAGCTTACTCCCTGATCAATTGAACGGGTAAAATGATTAGGATTAGCCCCCGATCTCCAAACACTGTAGATAAAACCGTCACTGCTACCTCCAGTACGATCTACCGTCATCCAGTTTTTATCACCATCAAAAGCTTTCACTGGATTTTTCCAGCTCACCCCTTTATCCGTTGATTTAAAAACATCGGTACGCGCAGACCCTGGGGCACCATGATGTAATGATTGATAATAAAATGTACCTTGTGAATCAACATCAAGCACTGGGTCTGTCCGATATAAACTTCCTGTTAATGGCAGTACACCAGGGAAAGTCCAGCTGTCACCTCCATTTTGACTGTAAGCCCACCCAGCTTGAACGGAACTTGACTTGACTGTAGCAAATTGACGCCAAGCAATAACTATATTATCTGGATCATTAGGGTTCACTGAAATGCTAGGTTCATTTGCTGCATCTTCATTTATATTTTGTCCTAGGGTATCAACATTGACCTGTATACTTGTGTATGGCTCCAAATAAAACTTAGACTGCGTTTCAAGTACAGAAGATGAGGCATTGAAAGATAGCAAAAAAACACCCAAGTAAGGCAATACCGACCGATTATGACAATTCATTTTTTCTGCCTCTAAAAACACTTAAACTTGCCAGGCCAGTAAATAAAAACCAGACAGCTGCAGGTAAAGGAACAACTGTAGTTTGCAGAGTAAAGTCACCCACCACTGCACCTAATTGTGCACCAAAATGACTAGTTCCTTCAGCAAAAGCAATATCACCCGATAAAGTCAGTGTATTTCCAGAAATAATACTTAGCACATTGTCTAAATCATAAGTGTTTGAAAGAAAACCATAATGATTTAGTAAATACCACCCCGAGTGTGCTTCTGTTACTCTATTCTTATCAAATTGCAAAGAATAATCACCTGAGACTATGCGGTTCCCCTCTTCTTCTCCTGTTGGAGAAACTCTAAAAGGAATATCAAGGCGGTAACGCACTAAACCAGTCAGCCCTATTGCCCCTTGTACTGTCCCCGTTAAATCAGCAGGATCAAATTGTAAGGTCGTCGGCTGATTCTCTCGTCTAGGAAGGTTATTAACAGTAGTTCCATTAATTTGAAACTGAAGTCCTGTTGCCGTAATTTCACCTGCGCCAGGGACAATATGTTCACTCAGTATCTGCCCACCTGTTCTAATCGCTGCAGCAGATGCATCAAAAAATTCTTCAACATAAAACGCTGGTCTACTTGGATCATTATCATGCGTAAAAGCACCTGCCAGAGCATCACGGTCAAAATTGATGATCATTTGACCACCTTGTATAGTGCTTGCCGATACAAGTGATGATTGCACGGACCAAAAAACGATAAGCAGTGTCATGCAAATGCTCGAAAACCAGTATTGAGTATTTTTATATTTATTGTTCATCTTATCTTTCCGATATCTTCTCGATTCTGATACATATAAAGAGCTTTGCAGGGAGATTAACTAAAGCAAGTATCATTAAAATTGATCTAGTATTTTATTAAAACCAGTAAAACGACTTGCTTCACTGGTTTTAAATCGACAAATTAATGCCTTTTACTGTTATTTTTTACGACTTAAGCCAATCATCCCGACTAAACCACTAGCAAATAACCAAGCTGCAGCAGGTACAGGTACAGAGGAAACCACTATATTAAAATCACCAACATCCTGGCCTTGAAAACCACCTAAAAATGCAGCAGAATTAGCTAAAACTAAATCACCCGAAAGCGAGAATCCATCACTATCGTTTACCAATGTTGCATTGGCTAAATCAAAAGTATTAGCAGCAAAAGAAACATGATTAACAAACATCCAGCCAGAACTAGTACCACCTGCTGCAGAACCTACACGGCTAGCATCATATTCCAGACTATAATCCCCATAAACCAATTGCCCTGTAAACAAAGCACTTGTTGTCTTCCAGGCACCCGCCAAGCCAATAACACCCGTTGATGTGGTTGCATCTGTGCCGTTATAATCAAAAGTAGTATTAACTGCACCACGTCCCGCTAAGCCAGTAGGTGCATTATCAGTGTACATCTCAAACATAATCCCCGTTGTAGAAGGAGATCCAAGAGGCACCAAAAGCATATCCGCTGAACTCATAGTATCCATATCAGCTTTATCAAATACTGCTCTAACTGTTTGAGCACTAAGAGTACTCCAAGCAGCAGGATCAAGATCAATTGTTGCCACGCCACTCTGCAATAATGAAGCCGATGCAGTAGTAGGTAATAAAATTGCTGCAGCAGAAATAATTGACATACCGACTGTCGTCTTAATTTTACGTCGTGTGATTGTTGAAATGTTCATTTTTGTCCTTATATAAATTTAATTTAGGTTTTAGAATGTCACCTACGTTAAAACCATTAAATGGTTTTCTTGTTACATTTCCATATGTTTAATTTCTCTGTAAAAAATACCCTTAAGGTTATTACAAGATATGAATTAAAAAATCCGTCTTTAATATATAAGCCGTTTAAAGTGTGAAATCGATCACAAAAAAACTATACTATTTTTGTTGTATTTTTCACAAGAATACAAATAATTATTAAATATCAATACATTACCTATAAATGTACATTTATAATTAAATTAAAAACTTTCCAAATGATGGCAATGACTGCTCAATACATCACTCAAATATTACAATCAAGAAAGTATCGGAAGGTAGCTTCACGAGATGCTGGTAAAAACGGGGGCTATACAATCTGCTTATTTATAGACTGTAAGAAAAATTAAGATAGGCTGAAAATGGCTGAGAGGGTACAAAACGACCGCCAAAATAATTAAGCGATTGATAGCTTTTTTCATTCGTTATATTCTTAAATGCAGCACTTATTTTAAAATTTTCAATGTCGTAATTAAGCGCAGCATCAACGGAATAATAACCATCACTTTTGGTATACCCGGGAACTTCAAGATAAACACCTGATTGTAAATAGATACCCGCACCTATACTGAGGCCATTTAACAAGTTTTGATCAAATCGATAATTTGCCCATATTTTTCCTGAATGATTTGGAATATGAGGCATGGATTTGCCATTAAAGGAATCTGTCTGATGCTTGACATAACGCGCATCAGTATAAGCATAACTACCCAGTAAACTTATATTTTTCATCTGCCAAGTTAAATCTACTTCTACACCTTGGGAGCGTTGTTCCCCTGTTGTTTTAGATCTACCTTTCGCATCAGTATTATCTCTAATAGCCACATTAGATCGATTAATCTGATAAACAGCCACTTGCCCATTTATTGTATTTAAAAAATCAAATTTTAACCCGCCTTCAAAATGCTCAGATAGTTCAGCAGCGGGTGCACCCACAAAATTAATAAAAGGCTGGCCTCTCATGCCTTCACTATAACTAATAAAGCTTGATATCTCGGTTGTTAGCTCATAACTCATCCCAATTCGTGGTAAGAACTTGCTCTCACTCGTTTGAGCATTAGCTTCAAAACCTGATGCTTTATTCATATAATCGATATCAACATAACCCAGTCTAACACCAGCTAATACATGGAAGCGGTCATATAAAGTGCTTTGTAATTGCACATAGCCCCCATAAGTCTTATTAACAACAAAGATATCATTTATACCCGCACCAGGTGGATGATAAGGAAAAGGGAACTGTGGATTATTTAAATCAACAGTGCCTAAAAAAGCAGCATCAAAATTAATAAAACCTTCATCTTCAAACTGGCTAAAGTCTGCCCCCATTAGCAGTGTATTTTGAGTAGAACCTAGTTTAAAATCTGTGCTTATATTCGCCACAAAACTTAATTCTTGTTGCTGTTGATAAAGTTGAGTATTCAACAAAGCCCAAGTTGAGGGTGATACAAAAGGCTGATCAGCCTTTATTCCATCAGCCCCAAAGAGTGCTTGACCTTTTTGATCAAATTCCGATTGAGAATATCTCGCCTTTATAGATAAGTCCCATGCACGATTGATCTCATGTTCAAGTGTTCCCCAAACACCATAAAAAGTACCATAACTGGGTTCAATATCATTAGGGCCAATATAAGTTTCAGGACGTATATTAAATTCTCCCGTCACAGAACCATGGGCAGGTACGCCTTGATAATCCACTTGCTCCCAGCTAGATACTTTTCCTTGTATTGTTAATTGGGTACCTTGATTATTTGTAAGAGTCACAGCTGGATTCACATTATATCGTTCAGTTTCAACCACATCGATATAGCTTCCTGCATGGGTATACTCCCCCGTTATACGAAATAATAAATGTTCATTAATCGGTAAATTAAGATCAAAATAAGGCTGGTAATATTGATAACTGCCATATTTAACCCCGACCTCACCAATAAACGCTTGCTCTGGCACTTTAGAAACAATCTGAACGAGTCCGCCAGGTGGCGCACCGGAGCCACCACCATACAACAAGGCATTTGAACCTTTTAAAACCTCTATTCTTTCAACATTAATTAAGCTTTCTTTATCCCCCACATTATAATATTGGGTAAAGCCATCAAGCAGTTGTTCGGCTCTAAACCCTCTAATTCGAGTGAAATCAAAACTAGGGGTTAGTATCGTCTGCCCAACACTGACTCCACTAATATTCTTAAGACTTTCACTTACAGTAAGACTGCCTTGATCGCCTATTAATGCTCGGCTGATGACTTGAATGGATTGTGGAATTTCTTTTATAGCTGTATCGGTTCTAGTAGAGCTTTTTGTATATAAAGCTCTATATTCGGATGGTCTGCGATGCTGCCCTTGATACTTATTATTTATACCCACCACGGTTAGCGGCTGTAAAACCTTAATAGAATCTAATGTATTGCTTTGATTAATAAAGTTTTGTTTTTGAGGAGGGGGCGTTATCTTAGTTTGGGGAATAATGGTGACTGTATTAGTATCAATAAATTGAAAGGTAAGTCCACTGTCTTGCAATAGAAAATCTAATGCTTGTTTGGCAGTCATTTCCCCCTGTAAAGCCTTACTTTTTAAACCACGCACTTTATCTGCAGTATAGATCAACTCTATATTTGAATCTGCTGCAAATTGAATCAGTCCGCTATTAAGAGATTGTTCAGGGATATTATATTGATGTTGATTTTCTACGGCCAGCAAGATATTGCTGACACAACAGGCAAGAAAAAAACTCTTAAGCAAAGTTTTAAACGCGCCTCTATTGTGAAGACTTAATAAATAGTGTCTGAAATCCATTTCAACTATTATAGGCAAAGAATAAAATCTAGTTATACCCTATCGGTGAATAATACTCCACCACCCTGCCACTCGTGTTTGTTTTAAGTCAAGTGCTTTGCATATTGAGTTTAAAATAGTATCAGGATCATTCAATGAAAAAACACCTGTCACACGTAAATGTTTTAGCTTTTCATCAGATAGAAAAATACGCCCCTTTTTATAACGCTCTAGCTCTGCAATTAAATCACCTAAAGGTTGATCATTTATAATTAACCTACTATCCTGCCAGGCTGTTTCTTGGTTAAGTATTATTTCTTTAGCTTCAGGTAACGCCTGACCAGGATTAACATGAAGCTGCTGTCCTGTTTTGACATGAATACTCTGCTTATTATTTTGTATTTGTTGTACAGAGACGGCGTGTTCCAGTACAGTCACTTTAACTGAATCATTATCAGTTTTATAAACTTGAAATACCGTACCAAGCGCCCTAACTATCACGCCTTCTACATTGACATTAAACGGACGCTTAATATCTTTAGCTACTGTAAATATAGCTTGTCCATGATGCAAAGTAATTGAACGGTTGCTATCACTATAATCAACAGAAACAGCCGTATTAGTATTTAACAATATTTGACTTCCATCAGATAATTGTACGTCACGCAATTCACCCGTTACGGTATAAAAATCACTATTTAAACTATCGAACAAGTACATTTGTTGAGGTAAAAATAAATTGACCACAAGCAGACATGTTGCAATTAATGCTAGTGGCGGTATTAGCCAAGCAAGCAAATGTTCCCTTACATTAAATTGCCATTTTTTCTTGAAAGGGTCTTTATTGACGACCTCTTCAATCACTGTATTAGTTTCAGCAACGGGTTTTACCGCCAAACTCATTTGATCAAACAAAAGCTCTGCTTCTGCAAAAGTTTCAGAATTTTTATGCCCCTCGGCTAACCAGTCAGCAAAGGCCATTAATTCATCATCTTCCAAATCATCCGAGCGTAACCGAACCAGCCAATCAATAGCTTGTTGTTGTAACTGAGGCAATACAGAATCGTCTATTATCTTAGACATTGTCTAATTTCATTATTTAAGTCTATTTTGATAGTGTTACTATATAAAACGTTTAAGTCAGCAAGATAACTACAAATCTTTGAAAAAAATATCATAATAGCCTTTTAATTCTTCACTCGTTCAGCGCAATGTTTCATTGCTTGAGATAAAAGTTTATTAACCATAGATTTGGATATACCCATACGATCCGCTATTTCAGCATATTTAAGACCATCAACACTATGCATATAAAAAGCGGTTCGGCTGTTAACAGGGAGTTCATTTAAGGCTTGTTTCATGATCAACATTTGCTGTTGACCCATTAACGCTTTTTCAGGTTCTGTCGACTGGTTTGAAGAGACTTCAAGCGCATCATCAAATGCCATATTTGAGGCATATTTATTTCTTACAATGGCTTTACGTTGATAATCAATCGCTAGGTTTAAAGCAATTCTAAAAGCCAATGCTCTTGCATTATCAGGAGGACTTTCTTTAACTTTTTTATCCAGTCGCAAATAAGTTTCATGAGTCAAATCTGCTGCTGCTTCAGCGCATTTAACACGACTTGTCAGAAACCCTTGAAGATCTTTGGCAAGCACTTCACTCCAAAACAGCGAATTATCAACTGGCTCTAATACATTCATAATTATTTAATGTGAGAAAAAATATTTATAAACGGTGAGACCTACAACAACCAAAACAACAACAACCCAACCAATAATATCCATATATTGGCGTAATTTAGTTTCTAATTTCTCACCCCCCGCAGCAATTAACATAGCGACTAAAAAGAAACGCGCCCCTCTACCGACAATTGAAGCTAAAACAAAAGGAATGAACATCATTTGCAAAGCGCCTGCAGCAATGGTGAACACTTTATAAGGTATGGGTGAAAACCCAGCAATAAAAATGGCCCAAAAACCCCAATCCTTAAACCAGCTTTCTGCCAATAAGTATTTTTGCCAATAATGAGACTCTTGCAACCAGGGAGCGATTGCATCAAACATAAAAAAACCTATGCCATAGCCTAGCATGCCACCCAAAACTGAAAAAAGTGTTGTTAACAACGCCAATCTGAAAGCTTTACTCGGCTGAGCCAAAGCCATGGGAGCTAACATCACATCAGGTGGGATGGGGAAAAAAGAAGATTCTGCAAAACTTAAAGCACATAAATATTTTTCTGCATGCTTATGTTTTGCCCAAGTTAAAGCCTTGTCATATAATTTTTTAAACATTAATCTCTTCCAGATAAAAAAGGTACAAAGCTAACCGCTTCTAAAATTTCATTCTCATACCCTTTTTCAGTACGAGTAATTTTATAAAGTTGCTGTTGATTTTTTGAACCAACAGGAATTAACATCACCCCGCCAACAGCCATTTGTTGTAACAAAGTTTCAGGAACTTCTTCTGGTGCAGCAGCAACGATAATACCATCAAAAGGGGCTTGCTCAGGCCAACCCCAGCCACCATCACTATGTAAATAGCTGACATTTTTCAGCTTTAAATCCCATAGATTATCCTTAGCTTTTTTTACTAAAGGGGCAATTCTTTCAACGGTATAAATCTTATCAACTAAAGGAGCAAGAATCGCGGTTTGGTAACCACAACCCGTCCCTATTTCTAATACTTTGGATAAATGTCCATTTTCTAGCAGAATCTCCGTCATTTTAGCCACGATATAGGGCTGAGAAATTGTCTGATTATGTCCAATAGGAAGTGCCATATCATCATAAGATCGACTTTCTAATGCATCATCAACAAAGATATGCCTTGGCGTATTGGCTATCACCTCAAGTACTTTCTCATCAGTAATCCCCTGCTTTCTTAAACGATCAACCATACGGGCTCTGGTTCGGCTAGATGTCATTCCTCGCCCTTGTATTCTAGCGTTCAACCTTGCTTCTCCTGCGATAACCATTGCGCTATTTCATCCACCTTCTCATAACGTGTTAAATCTAATTGTAGCGGTGTAATAGAAACATAGCCCATTTTAATGGCATAAAAATCAGTCCCCTCGCCTGCATCTTGCTCTTTTCCTGGCGGCCCAACCCAATAAATTTCTCGTCCTCGGGGATCCGAAGATTTTATAACAGGTTCTGCTTTGTGTCGCTGACCTAACCTTGTTGCCTGATAGCCTTTGATTTCATCATAAGGAACATCAGGCACATTAACATTCAATAAAGTATCTTTGGGTAAAGGGGTTTCAATAATCATTTTAAATAAAGTAGCTGCAACTTGCCCAGCTGTTTCAAAATGCTTGGGGTCATTCGACGCTAAAGAAATAGCAACCGCAGGTAAACCTAAAAAGCGTCCCTCTGTAGCAGCAGCTACCGTACCAGAATACAGGACATCATCACCTAAATTTGAACCATGATTAATCCCAGCAAAAACCATATCAGGCTCATCCTCTAATAACCCTGTTATTGCTAAATGTACACAATCTGTTGGCGTACCATCCACTCTGATATAACCATTTTCTGATTTCTGCGCTCTTAAAGGCATTTCCAGGGTTAACGAATTACTTGCTGCACTGCGATTTTTATCAGGAGCAACCACTGAAATATCAGCAAACTCAGATAAAGAGTTAGCTAAAACAGACAAGCCTGTTGCCAAATATCCATCATCATTACTTATTAATATGTGCATATATCCTTAACCTAGAACCTTTTTTAATTTATCAAAAACATTATAAACTGAGCCAATTATAAACAAATCTGAAAGATCCTTATTATTTTGTATAACCATCTATCTTATAAAATCAAATAATATCTATAAAACAACAACTTATATACCGTAAATAAAGCTGTTTTACGCAATTCAGACGCACATGGAACAACTACTCCAACAAATCAAGCGGACTAGGCACACGTGAAATATCCTTATCCATCACATGGGTATAAATCTCAGTTGTTTTAACATCCGCATGCCCCATCAATTCTTGTAAAACACGAATATTAACCCCATTTTCAAGCATAGCTGTCGCAAAACTATGCCGTAACGTGTGACAGGTCACCTGTTTATCAATACTAGCCAAACCAGCTGCTCTTTTGACTGCTTTCTGTAAACCAGATTCCATAACATGATGGCGTCTCTTAGCACCACTGCGAGGGTCAACAGATATTTTTTTTGCTGGGAATACGTACTGCCATGCAAATTCTTTAGGTGCATTTTTATATTTCCGGGCTAATGCACCTGGAATATAAACATCACCAAACCCCGCATCCAAATCTTGCAAGTGTAATTGCCTAACCCTTTCAATCTGATTTTGCAAAAGGGGAATAATGGGCTTAGCTATAATGGTACTTCGCCATTTATCACCTTTACCGAGGATATGCAGACGTTCACGATCAATATCAATATCTTTTATGCGTAACCGTACACATTCCATTAATCGTAAACCCGAACCATATAATAGCTTTGCCATTAACGCATGCGTCCCCTGTATTTGAGTCAAAAACCGTTTAGTTTCCTGCATACTTAATACCGTAGGCAATTTGGGAGAGCGTTTAGAACGTACTGCTTGTATTTTTCCATCAAGGGGTTGATCAAGCACTTTATTATATAAAAATATCAAAGCATTAAAGGCTTGGTGCTGCGTGGATGCAGAAACAGACTGCCTCATCACCAAATCAGATAAAAAACGCTCAACATCAGGAGCTGATAAATCCTTAGGATGAGTCTGACCTCCATGATAATGAATATACCGCCGAATCCATTGACTATAAGATTGCTCAGTTCGATAAACATAATGATGATAGAGCAAAACCTCCCTGCAATACCCTTTTTGTCAGTTTTCTTTACAAACCACTTTAAAAAATAAAATTTATCTTATTTTTTATATCTACATATCAATAGATTAAGATAATAGGCGTAAATATTGCTTATAATTTAAAGATATTAGACGATTTATATCGTTTTCCATGTTTGATGTAAAATATCCTGACAAATAGAAAATTAAATTTATCTAAAAATAAATCTGATTTTATTGTTTAATATCATAATGAGTGGAAATGACGTCCATCTATAGTAGTTAATAGTATGGACTTTTTCTATGTATTGATAATGTTAGGTATTTTATTCGTCCAGTGCCTAACATTTTTTTTCAAATTTGGACGTTGGAGATAAGAGTGAAAAAAATTATATTCTTGAGTTTTTTGGGATGGTTTAACTTAGTAAGTGCTTCTACACTTAATATTGATGGGCTAGGAAATTTAGTAGGTGTTTCTGGTTTAGACATCAATGGTGATATTTGGAATGCTTCATTTATTGATGGCAGTTATTTAGATGTTGATTCACAAATAATGGTGTTTTCAGAACAGTTTGCAGAGGAAGGTTCTAGAGCGCTAGCCTTAGCAATAAATGATACAAGTGTGAATCCAATTTATACAACAACTCCATCATCAACATTAGGATGTGAATCTATAGTAAGTTGCAATTATATTACAATTACTGGTGAAACAGCTACAGGTGGAATTTTATATAAATCTTTTGTTAATCTTGACGGTAGTACTTCTGATGGTTTAATGTCTGCCAGTTTTACAAACCTAACAGTCAATAGAAATTATGAGACATATGTTTCATGGGAACCTGTCGCAGCAATTCCCACGCCAGCAGCAGTTTGGTTAATGGGGTCTGGTTTAATTGGGCTTGTTGGAATGAGAAAAAAGTCAGCGAAATTATCTGCACTATCAGCCTAATCGGGTAAGGGCTGGTTTCTCTCCAGCCCCCCCACACACCCCTGCATGTGGGCCTGCACAGGGCGGTTCATTAGCCATTTGGATAATGGAACTTTACCCACTGTTCTTTAACAGACACTAACCCTTGTGCTTTTAACCAGTCATTATTGAGACCCATTTGCACAGCCTTAGTTTTCGCTAGTCTGTAGCACCCCTTCGAACTTAAGCCAATATAAATCGCCTGTTTGGTAGAAACTCCCAAACTAATCAATTTTCGAATACGAGTTTTCATTCTGCACCATTGTTTGACCGCCATGGATGGAGGAAATGCAGATATTGCAGGAGCAATATATCTGTTAAATAGCACATCCGAACCCGTCTTCTAATCCAATGATCCAGCTCAGGAACAGGACGATAAAATTCGCTCAGTCCAAAGTAGTTCATCCAGCCAGCAATAAAGCGTCTGAGTTGTAAATATCGATAACTCCAGCTTACTCCCCAAGATCGTCCCGTAATTTCACGGATACGATGCTTAAAGTTTGCTAGTGCTTTCGGACTCCAGACGATTTTCTTACCTTTAAAAATAAAACCGAGGAAGCTCAATTTGCGTACGGAGACCACTTGGCTTTTCTCTGTG
>Ga0105351_1000700_pt1 | contig 15806 bp, 11 predicted proteins | sample EN4Hudsemesocosm_FD_83662 | JGI IMG/M metagenome (GOLD analysis project Ga0105351, IMG submission 83662) | Methane-oxidizing microbial communities from mesocosms in the Hudson Canyon - EN4B Hudson Canyon | ecosystem: Environmental > Aquatic > Marine > Cold seeps | place: Hudson Canyon... | reverse complement strand
GCAGGCTATCTTTCTATTCAGGCTGAAGATTATGAAAAGGCGCTTAGTTTCTTAAATCAGGTGCGGGTTGATAGTGATCTTGCATCAAAAGCCCTGTATATGCATGGGGTGGCAAATTCAAGCCAGGAGCGCTATCGGGCGGCTATCCAGTCTTGGTATCGTGTAAAAAAATATCCACTGATAAACCCTGGCGTTGCTGATGCCTTTTTAGCAATACCCTTCGCCTATGATAAAGAAGGTTATAGTAGTAAGTCTATTTCATCTTACCTTGAAGCTATTTCGGTATTTGATAAAGAATCTAGAAATATTGATATTATTATTGCTGCGGTACTTAAGAACGGTGCGCGTAGTACCTTCTTTGGAAAAAGTGCTTTAGACGATATTGAGTGGTTTCTATCAGACAGTATTGCTACCAATACACCCAAAGTTGCCTACCTTAAATATATTATGTCTGATAGTCAGCTTCATCAGTTGGCAAAGCAGTCTATTGAATTGGCGTTCCTTGATGAAAATCTTTCATTATGGGAGCACAACCTATCTGTTTATGACGAGATGCTAAAGCAAAGAATCAGTGGTTATTATCAACGTATAAAGAAAGCTGACACTAGTAGTCGAGCAAAACATATTAATAATATTTCAAATGAGGCTAGCAAGTTAAAAATATCTCTGGCGACTGCAGAGCAAACCCAAGATGTATTGTCAGTGGCTGCAGGCCGCACATTAAGGCGTCTTGAATCAGTTAAAGAGCTTGATAAGACTCTTTTAAAAATAAAGAAAGATATAAGCCCACGAGAATTTGATGATTTAAAGCAAAGAATTAAACGGCTTGATGGCTTGGTCATGTGGGAAGCGAGCGAGCAATACGAGAGAAATTTACGCTTAACTCAGGAAACACTTCGCGTTTTGGATAAGGAAGTTGAACGCTATAAGAAAGGACTTGAAAAGTTTGAAGGATTAATAGCAAAAGGGCCTGTGAAGTTAGAGTCATTTAAAAAACGGGTTTCAAACTTTAAGAAAAAAATTATAGCCAAAAAGCAAGAGCTCAACGTTGTACGTAAGCAACAAGATAAGGCACTTACTGAGCAAGTGATTACAGTGTTACAAGCCAAAAAAATTGAATTTGTAGCTCACCATGAAACAGCTCAACAACGCCTTGCCCACCTTTATGAATATGTTGCAATGGTCCAGCACTCAAATAAACAGCGGGCGGCTAACAGGTCGAAGCAAAAGAAAGCAAGTAGGGGAGGAGCAAAATGATACATTCTCCTATTTATCGGCTTAGCCCATGTTTGTTAATAAAAGTATCACTAACAGTGTTAGTGTTAGTGATAGTGTTAATGTTCGTTTCCAGTTCAGTTGATGCTGCGACTAAAGGGTCGTTTTCAGTAGACTTTGATGCTGAACCTGAAACAATTGGTGACATAAAACCTGCCTTTTTGAATTTTGACCAAGAGCCACTACCCTCGGTACCGGTTAAGGAAATCATTCGTCGTTATCGCCGGTTATTTAATGAGACTTCAGTTCCGGAGGTTCGGATTGATGTTTTACATCGATTAACTAATCTTGAAGCCATTTACGGCGATCAAAAAGAGCGCTCACCAAAAGAAGAAAGAGAGCTATACAAAAAAGCACTGGATAGCTATGAAATGATTGTAGGTACTGGTGTTTACTATAACCGAATTGATGAGCTTCTTTATCAGACGGCTAAAGCCTATGATCTGACAGAACAATATGAGAAATCTTTACGAAGCCTTGAGCAGTTAGTTGGTTTATACCCTAATTCTCATTTAGCTGTAGAAGCTCAGTTTCGTGTTGGAGAGGCCAATTTTTCATTGGGTCATTATAAAAAAGCTGAAAAGGCATATAAAAAATCTCTGGTGAATAGTCAAGACTCTCACTTTCATGACAAAGCCGTATTCATGATGGGGTGGTCTCAGTTCAAACAAGCTAAATACGCAGCGTCGGGAAAGACATTTATTAAGGTTCTCGATCTATTGAGCAAGGTAGCAAAAGAAAAACAACAACTACTTCTTGAGTTAGATGGAATAGAGGGAGAGACGGTTCGTGATACATTCCGTGTACTCAGTATTTCCTTTTCATATGGAAGTGGTGCTGAAGGCGTTGACACCTTATTAGACGAAGTTGGAAACCGGGAATATAGTTATTTACTCTATGAGCAGTTAGCACAGCACTATTTGGCGCAAGAACGTTATGAGGATAGCGCGAGTGCATCAAGAGCTTATATCAAACGATATCCGAACAATAACAATGTGCCACTAATGTATCAGTCAATAATTACGGCTTATACTGAAGGACGATTCCCTCTTAAGGTTTGGCAAGAAAAAGAGCTGTTTGTGGCGAATTACAGTGCTTCGGTCAACACTCAGGGTAAAAGTGCTAATGGAACTGATATAGACCAATGGATGCATCAGTATCTCAATGAGTTATCACATTATAACTATGTGCTGGCTCAGAAAGCGGGAGGTGCTAAAAAAGAATCAATTCAAGCCTCTCACTACCTTAAGGCGGGGAGCTACTATCGACAGTTAGTTGAACTATTTCCTCTAGATCCCAAGCGGGGCGAATATAGCTTTTTAGCCGGTGAATCATTTAATAAAATAAACAAGCTTGAGTTAGCTATTCATAATTATGAGTTCTCTGCTTACCAGTCGGGTTCTCACTCTTTCGCATTGGAAGCGGGTTATGCAGCCGTATTAGCCCATAACGAACTGAGAAGTCAGAAAATTCGGCAGGGTATTAAAGAGCTTGACCTTGAGCAGCAAAGCCATCGCTATGAAAGTATTAATTTGTTTGCCAGTCACTTCCCTGATGATAAGCGTACTCCTGCAATATTAAATGACCTGGCTAATGAATATTTAAATTCTAAGCGTTTTGTTGAAGCAAGGTCGACATCTAAAGCGGTGTTGGATCACCCTTTAGCCTCAACGCAATTGAAGAGATCAAGTTGGCTGGTTAGTGGTCATGCAAATTTTGAGTTGCAAGACTATGCTGCTGCCGAGCATGCCTATGATATGGCAAGTGATTTAATGACGGCAAAGAATAAGTCATTTACTCTGTTGCAAGAGCGACGTGCTGCATCAATTTACAAACAAGGTGAGGCTGCGATAGCTATAGGAGATAGAGAGCAGGCAGTTGAACAGTTTTTACGCTTGGGTCGTGTTATGCCTAACTCAAGTTTAAGGTCCAATGCACAATATGATGCGGCAACTCAGTTACTTGAATTAAAGCAATGGCGAAAAGCGATTGCCGTATTAAAACGCTTTCAGAAAGACTTCCCTAAGCATGCTTTAACGGAAACAATTCCTGATAAACTGATTTATGCTTACCTTGAGAATGGCGATAAAATTGATGCGGCTGATCAGTTAATTATACTTAGTAATAAGCCTGCGGTAGATCCTGAAAAATCAAGAAAAGCATTGTATCAGGCATCTGATTTATACTCTTCTGCTGGATTGAAAGACAAATCAATTGAACTGCTTCAACAATATGTTGCAAGGTACCCTAAGCCGTATGACTTATATATTGAAGCTCATCAAACTATGGTTGGTTTCTATGCTCAAAAAGGTCATTTTTCAAAGAGAGATAAGTGGCTTAATAAATTAATTAAAGTCGATGCCTCTGCGGGAGAAAACAGAGATGCACGCTCTAAGTACTTGGCTGCATCAGCCAGTATGGCTTTAGTGCAAGATGATCTTGAGAAATTCGAGTCTGTAAAGTTAACATTGCCTCTTAAAAAGTCGCTTAAGAAAAAAAGTGTACTGCTTAAAACCGTTGTAGATCAGTTGCAGCAAGTGCCAAAATACGGTGTTGCACAATACACTACGGAGGCAACATTTAAATTAGCTGAAGTTTATCGAAATCTGGGTAATGATATTATGGTTTCTGAACGACCGTCTTCTTTAGATGAATTGCAATTGGAGCAATATGATATATTGCTTGAAGAGCAAGCGTATCCATTTGAAGAAAAATCTATAACGGTTCACGAAATCAACATTAGTCGAACAAAAGATGGCATTTATGATAATTGGGTAAAAGAAAGCTATCGAATTTTGGGTACAATTGTCCCTGCACGTTATTTAAGAGGGGAGAAGTCAATTGGTTATGATCGTAATATTCAATAAGTTATCTGAAAATCATAAGTTATCTGAAAATCTAGTGTCAGCTCAGTCAAATTTAAGAATTCTTTTGGCTTCACTTTTAATTTTGATGATGACTGCCTGTTCCGGTATGGCTGAAAAACCACAATTAGATAATAGCAGGGCTGTGAGCGGTACGGCTAAACCAATAGAAAAAGCCAAAGTAATTGATACAGTAGCTCTACAAGAGTATCAAAACGCATTGACTTATCTTGATCAAGGCAAGCTATCTGAAGCTAATAAATTGTTAACCAGTATTGTAGAAAAACACCCGGACTTAGCCGCGCCTTTATATAACTTAGGCTTAATATCAGAAGAACAGAATGATCAAGATGGTGCTGAACACTATTATTCACAAGCTATTAAAGCTGATAGTAAATATTATCTGGCTCTGAATAATTTAGGCGTTATTGCTCGATCAAAAGGGCAATTCAAAGAAGCGTCTGAATACTATTCTAAAGGTCTGAAAGCTGCTCCTGATAACCCAGATCTACATTATAATCTAGCGGTGTTAAACGAAATTTATCTACACGATTATGCTAAGGCAATAAAGCACTATGAGCGCTATTTGACTCTTGTAGATAGTGCTGTTTCAAGTGGCGCAGATAAAAACGTTAGTAGCTGGATTAAAGACCTTAAAAGGCGCAGTCGATAATGGCAAAGACTTTAAGTACATTGTTTATTTTGGCTCTAGGCCTTTGTGTGTTGAGTGCTTCTGCTGAGGTAGATAAGAATGAGTCTAAAACTGAGCTTGAAGGTATGAGTGTTATGGGGAGTAATTATCAACCCCAAGTGCTATATATTGTTCCATGGCAACCACCCTCTTATCAAAAAAGAGCACAGCATCCACCCAATACAACATTGAGCGGTATTATTAAGCCTTTAGAGCCTTCTTTTCATAAAGAAGATTTTCATTTTAGAAAAAAGCTTGAAGTAAAAGTACAGGCGCTTAATAGTCATTGAAATAACTATATTACTTAATTACTAAACAAACAGACAATTTTAAACCAGGAGAGTTCAAGGATATGATCGATACGATAGTTCGTTTTTTTCAGGAAGGTGGGTCATTTATGTACCCAATTGCTATCGTGCTTGTACTGGGAATAGCTATTGCTATTGAACGATTTATTTATTTAAGTCTGGCAAAAAATGCCAATAGAAGCGCGTTTGATAAAGCAATTTTACCTTTACTAAAAAAGCGCGATTATAAGCATGCGCTTGAGTTTTCAAATGACTCACCCACTGCTATTGCTTCAATTATTGGTGCAGGTCTGAGTCGCCTTATTAATAAACAGAAGCGTGAAGATATTGAATATGCGATGGAGGAAGGATTAATGGAAACGCTTCCACGGCTTGAAAAGCGTACCCAGTATCTTGCTACATTAGCGAATGTTGCAACGCTATTAGGTTTATTAGGTACTATTATTGGTTTGATTGCCGCCTTTACTGCCGTCGCCAATGCAGACCCAGCCGAAAAAGCCTCATTACTATCTCAAAGTATCTCGGTTGCCATGAACACAACGGCCTTTGGTTTAATAGCAGCTATTCCTCTTTTATTAAGTCATGCGGTACTTCAAACAAAAACAAATGAAATTGTTGATAGTTTTGAAATGGCTGGAGTAAAACTATTAAATATAATATCACAACAACCTTCTAATAGAGATTGATCGCTTAAATACCCAATGCTGTCATTCCCGCGAAGGCGGGAATCCATTTAGAGCAGAGTTCATAAATAATGGATCCCCGCCTTCGCGAGGAAGACAATCTTAAGTAGGCGTCATTTGAGTTAGAGTCTTTTGTCGTTAAAGGAATAGTAAAGAAGAAAGGTTGTATGAGAAGGAAACATAGAAAATTACACGTCGAGCCTGAGCTAGATATAACCGCATTTATGAACTTGATGATTGTTCTTGTTCCTGTGCTGTTGCTAGGTATGGTTTTCTCGCAGACTAGTATCTTAGATCTCAATTTTCCTGCTGGCTCACAAGATCTCGATGTTGATGTAGAGAACTTGCAGATACAGCTAATTGTCAGAGAGCATTCATTAGTTGTGGCCGATTCAAAAGGCGGCCTAATTAAGCGCATTGATAATATTGGCAGTAGCTATCAGTTTGAAGAACTAAGAAAGGTGTTAAAACAGCTAAAAGCACGTCTGCCGGATAAAAAAGATATTTCAATATTGGCGGAGAAAAATACCTCTTATCAAACCTTAGTCACAGCTATGGATACTGCTCGTTCATACCCTGCCGTAGTGGTCGCAAGTTTGGTTGAAGCAGAATTGTTCCCGGAAATCTCAATAGGTGACGCCCCTGATTTACCCGTAAATAATGCAACGGAGGGCGCTCAATGAAAGTATCCAGAAGAGCTCGCCGAATGCAACGACACTATGGGCGTATGCATAAAGCAGGAGGCCTTAATCTAGTTTCATTAATGGATATATTTACCATTCTAGTTTTTTTCCTAATGGTAAATTCCTCTGATGTAAAAGTGTTACAACAGAATAAATCTCTTAAATTGCCAGAATCTTCTGCCAAGCTAAACCCAAAAGAAACGATTATTTTAACATTGGCTGGTGATGACATTCTTATTCAAGGGCGAAAAGTGGCTAGTTTAAGTGCCATTCCTGATGAGAGTGAAATTATTAGCGGTATTAGTGAGGAGTTGAAGTATCAGGCCTCTCGTAATAAGCACTTATTACCTTCTGACCCATCGAATGGATTATCTATTACCATTATGGGTGATAAAAATGTGCCGTATCACACGCTTAAAAAAATAATGAACAGTTGTGTTGATGCAAATTACACTAATATATCGTTAGCCGTGTCTAGAATTCCAAAGCAGAGTGGAGGTTAGAATGAGTCATCATCATACTGACAACCTCACACTCCCTTGGAGCAATGTAGAGCAAGAGTCTAAGCGATTTAGACTTATTTTAATTTTGTCGTTCGTCGTTGTTTTACCCATGGCTTTTATTATTCCCGGTATAGAGCTGGTTGAAAAAGAGCGTTCGCAATTAGAAGCGCTCCCGCCTCAATTGGCAAAAGTGATTATCGAAAAGAAAAAACAGGTTGAAAAGCCAAAGCAAGAAAAGCCTAAAGAAGAAAAGAAAGAACCTGAAAAAAAGCCTGACGAGAAACCGCCAGAGGCTAAGAAGAAAGAAAAACCCAAGCCAAAGCCTAAACCAAAAAAATCTCCACCGGAGCAGACGGTTAAGCAAGCCCAAAAGGTAGCTAAATCAAGCGGTCTTTTAGCGTTGCAAGATGATTTGCTCGATATGAGGGCGTCACTGGATACTAGTGCGTTAACAGCAACACCTACTGGGTCAATGGTAGCACCAACGATTGCAGCTAAAACCAGTGCTATTGATTCAGGTAGTGTTCGAGCGGGTAGTGGCGGTGTAAATACTAGTGAAATGGCTGTTCCTGCAGAAACAGTCGCTTTAGCTGAAAGAACTGAAACTGTACTAGAAGAAAATGAAGCTGAAAAGCTTACCGCTCAAGCTAAGAAACGCTCAAAAGGTAAGATACGAAGTAGTGGCAATATTAGACGAGTCTTTGATCAAAATAAGTCGTCATTGTTCACACTTTATAATCGTGAGTTGAGAAAGAACCCTTCATTACAGGGTAAAGTGGTATTGAGTTTAACTATTGAGCCTAATGGAACCGTTTCATCCTGTGAAATTGTTAGTTCAGATCTGGATTCTCCTAAGTTGGAACGAAAAATTGTTTCAAGAGTCAGGTTGTTTAACTTTGGTGCAATGCCTGTTGAGGTCAAAGTGGTTACTTATCCAATAGACTTCTTTCAGTCATAGTGACCTTGTATAGCAGTAGGATTAAAGCGTAGATGTAAAAAAGCCTTCAGAAGTTTGAAGGCTTTTTTGTTTTCAGGAGAGCTTGTAACTATTATGCTTCAGGTAGCTCGCCTATGGTAATTCTTGGAAGGATAGGTCGGTCGAGTGATATTTTTTCGGTAGGTGCAATGACTGTTGCTTCACCCGTTACTACAAGTTGACCTTCCTGGTTGATGACTTCACATTCAAAGGCAACTCTGTTTCGCTCTTCTTTGCGCAATACCGTTAACTTAATCGTTAAAGTATCTTCAAGTTTTACCGGGCGTTTAAAGTTAAGGCTCTGTTCCAGGTAAATGGTTCCTGGTCCAGGGATTACAGTAGCTAATGCCGCTGATATTAGAGCGCCAGACCACATGCCGTGAGCAATACGTTCTTTGAATAGTGTTTTGCTCGCATATTCTTTATCTAAATGTACCGGATTAACATCTCCAGAGACCGCTGCGAAGAGTATTAACTCCTCTTCAGTAAGGGTTCTAGTATAGCTTGCTGAATCACCAATATTTAATTCATCGTAAGTTATATTCTCTAATGCTTCCATATACTCGCCGGTTCGTTAGCTGATGTTTGTTTTTTAAGTGTATCTAGCTTAAGGTAAAGCTTAGACCAAACAAGGCAATTTATGTAATGTAATGTAGAAACAAAGAGTTTGTCTCATTTAAGTTCAACTTAAGTGACGGATTTTTGTCATTAACCAATCAGTTAGATCTCTAACGACTTCCTCTTTATTGGTTTCATTCAACATTTCATGCCTACCATCAGGGTACAAACGGTAGGTTACATCTGTATGACCACTGCCAATTAACTGATGAACAAGACGTCTAACGCCTTTTCCTTGCTCTCCAACCGGGTCTTTAGCGCCAGCAAATAAATAAATAGGCAAATTGGCTTCAATATCTTTAAGGCGTGTGGTTGAAGAAATATCTATAAGACCGTCTGTTAGGTCATCCCATAATTGATTGGTGCAGAAGAAACCACAGTATTCATCGTTAATGTACTTCTCAACTTCAATAGGGTCTCTTGAAAGCCAGTCGAATGATGTAGAGGGGTTTTCAATGTCTTTACTATAATGGCCAAAAGTTAAAAGTTCTATGAGCTTACTTCTGCCTTCAATACCTAAGCGTATTTTTTCTGCTTTGATTATAGGCTTAAGCGCTTTGTATTTTATTGATTTGTCATAATTAGACCCTGACAAAATCACTCCAGCTAAATTTGGGTGAAAATCAATCAGGTAGGACATTGAAATGAAAGACCCCATGCTATGGCCTAATAAAAACAAGGGAAGATCGGGTTTGTTTTCCGCTATGTACTGATGAACCTGGTTAAGATCGCTTTTTACTAATTCCCAGCCGTTCTTTTTACTGTAAAGTCCTGCAGCATCTCCATTCATTGAATGACCATGGCCACGGTGGTCATGAGCAAAAACCATAAAGCCTGCATCACACAATTGCTTAGCTGTTTCCGAATATCTCTCTGAATGTTCGGCCATACCATGTGAAATTTGAATTACCGCTTTAATTTTTTTGCGAGAGGGCTTCCAGCTTCTAAGAAAAATTTTGTGTCCGTCTTTTGCTGAAAGTAAAATTTCTTCTTGCTTCATAAGCTTTGTTCTTCCTGATCATTCTTGATGGTTATACTCCCTTGTAGCCTTGATGCAGCATAGCGGAACCAGCGGGGGAGGATGACTCAATAGTATTAGTTCAATAAATACTATTGAGTGTATCGAACTTTTATTGTTCGAAAAAGTAATTTAACATTCAAATGTGAACAAATGTACATAAACGACAGGTAGCAGGTAATCTATACAAATTAATTTCAGGTATATACCGTACTTTAAAACTGTTATTCTTATGTCGTTTTTTTTAGGTAAGAGTATATCTATAAGTGGCTTTATAAAAATTGTATCTTTTGATAAATCATTAAATATATAAGTCGCAGCTATCCTTGAAAAAAATATGAAATTTTAGAATAAACAGTATAAGGCTTAGGTAACAATGGGAGAAGGCGTGATAGAAATTGAAAATTTTTTTAAGGACAAGTATCCAGCGGGCGTACCTGCGGAGATCGATCCTGATCAATATAGCAGTGTTGTTGATGTTTTTGAAAAATCATGTAAAAAGTTTTCAGACCGACCAGCGTTTTCTTCAGTTGGGGTAACGCTTACCTACGGTGAACTTGATAAATTAACAAAAGATTTTGCTGCATATCTTCAAAACAAAACAAATTTAAAGCCAGGCGACAGAATTGCTATTCAATTACCAAATCTGACCCAATACCCTATTGTTGTATTTGGCGCTATGCGAGCAGGCTTGGTTATTGTAAACACCAACCCGCTATATACAAAAAGAGAGCTTGAGCATCAGTTTAATGATTCGGGTGCGAAGGCTCTTGTTGTTTTAGCTAATATGGCGAGTATTGCACAAGAAGTTATTCCTCACACGGCTATTGAACATGTGTTGGTAACGGAAATTGCAGACATGCATCCTCTACTTAAACGTACTGTTATGAACGCAGCGGTAAAGTATGTTAAGAAAATGGTTCCGCCGTTTAATATACCTGGCTCAGTTTCTTTCACTTCAGCATTATCAACGGGTGCTAAGTACACATTCAAACCAGTAGAAGTGAGTAGTGATGATATTGCTGTTTTGCAATACACGGGCGGAACAACCGGTGTTGCAAAAGGGGCGATGCTTACGCATAGAAACTTAGTCTGTAACATGTTGCAGCTTAAGCCGCTTTTAACGGCTAAATTGGGTGAGGGACAAGAGACTATTATTGCGCCTTTACCGCTATACCATATTTATTCATTTACACTGAATTGCGGAATAATGGTGATTACGGGTAATCACAGTGTATTGATTCCTAACCCTCGTGATATTCCAGGGTTTGTTAAAGAACTTAAGAAGTGGAAGTTCAGTTGCTTTATGGGTTTGAATACTTTGTTTGTAGCACTATGCAATAATGAAGAGTTCCAAGACCTCGATTTTAGTGCATTAAAAGTAACCGCTTCTGGTGGTATGGCGCTTACGAAAGACGCTGCTAAAATGTGGAAAACGGTAACCGGATGTGATGTTGCTGAAGGTTATGGAATGACAGAAACCTCTCCAGTTGTCACTATTAACCCTTTATCCAATATACAGATTGGCAGCATTGGTTTACCCGTGCCATCTACATTAGTAAAAACCATTGATGATGAAGGTAATGACTTACCTATTGGTGAGGTGGGTGAGCTGTGCGCTAAAGGTCCTCAGGTGATGAAAGGGTATTGGCAGCGTCCGGATGAAACGGCTAAAACCATTACCGAAGATGGCTGGATAAAAACAGGTGACATCGGTCTTGTTCAAGAAGACGGTTACATAAAAATTGTAGATCGTAAGAAAGATATGATTTTGGTGTCTGGTTTTAACGTTTACCCTAACGAAGTTGAAGATGTTTTGGTCGGTCATCCTGATATTATTGAGTGTGCTGCGGTAGGAATACCTGATCTTAAAGCCGGTGAGGCCGTTAAGGTATTTGCGGTAAGCTCTAACCCTAATATTGATGTAAAAGAGCTTAAAGCATTTTGCCGTGAGCGCTTAACCGCTTATAAAGTACCTAAGATTTTTGAATTCAGAGATGAATTACCAAAAACTAACGTGGGTAAAATTCTTCGTCGTGAGTTACGTGATGAAGAAGCTAAGAAATAAACTTAGTATGAGTTAAGTACTGATAAAACCCTGCTGGTAACAGCGGGGTTTTTTAATTTTAAAGTTTTGAATGATGATATGACTGTAGATAAACCACAAAAAAACGTTTCAGCCGCAGCGCTTCAAACACAAATAAATGACTGTCTTATTAAAGACCAAGTATTTGTGCGTCGTCGCTTGTCCAAAATTCGACAGATAGACGATGATACGAGAAAAAATCGTGCACTTAACGAGCTACAGTCAAAAATAGATCATTCCAAAAAGCAGGTAGAAGAAAGACGTAAAGCCACACCTGTAATATCATTTCCCCCTGAACTTCCTGTTAGCCAAAAGAGTGAAGAGATAGCAAAGGCTATTGAAGGTAACCAGGTCGTTATTATTGCGGGTGAAACAGGTTCAGGTAAAACCACCCAGATTCCTAAAATCTGTATGAATCTAGGGCGTGGCATCAAAGGGCTGATAGGCCATACTCAACCTCGTCGATTGGCGGCCAGAGCGGTTTCAATGCGAATCGCCGAAGAAGTAGGGTGTGAGCTAGGAGATGTTATCGGTTACCAGGTTCGGTTTACCGATAAAGTTTCAAATACGACCCTTGTGAAACTGATGACAGACGGTATTTTACTAGCCGAAGTTCAGCGTGACCGATACCTCAATGCCTATGACACTATCATTATTGATGAGGCTCACGAGAGAAGCCTGAATATTGATTTTTTATTGGGCTACCTTAAAAAACTATTACCAAAAAGACCTGACCTGAAAGTTATTATTACATCAGCAACCATTGATGTGGATAGATTTTCTGCACACTTTGATAACGCACCTGTTATTGAGGTTACAGGTCGGACTTTCCCCGTTGAACAGCGCTACAGGCCTCTTTTCGAGATTGGCGATGGCGATAGCGAATTAAGTGTTAATGATGCTGTTGCTCAGGCTGTACTTGAAATTATTGATGAAGAGCGCACTCTCAAAAAACCATTTGGAGATATCCTGGTATTTTTATCAGGGGAGAGAGACATTCGTGATTTAGCGAAGCACCTTCGTGACTATGATATAAAAGATACTGAAGTTTTGCCTCTCTATGCTCGTTTAGGTGCAGCTGATCAACAGCGGGTTTTTAAGTCACATCGTGGTCGTCGAATAATTCTTTCTACAAATGTAGCGGAAACTTCCATTACCGTTCCGGGAATACGTTATGTAATCGACCCGGGTACTGCACGAGTCAGTCGCTATAGTTATCGTTCTAAAATCCAGCGCTTACCTATTGAACCTATATCTCAAGCCAGCGCAAACCAACGTATGGGGCGATGTGGTCGTGTAGCTGACGGTATCTGTTATCGCTTATATAGCGAAGAAGATTTTAATAGCCGACCTGAGTTTACTGACCCTGAAATACTGAGAACCAACCTTGCCTCAGTTATTTTGAAAATGATTGATTTAGGGTTTGGGCAAATAGGTGAGTTTCCTTTTGTTGATTGTCCTGATACACGATTAATTAATGACGGTTTTAAGTTGTTGTTTGAGCTGGAGGCGGTTAACGATAAACGCTTGATGACCGCTCAGGGTCGTTCTTTAGCAAAAATACCTGCTGACCCCCGCATCGGACGAATGCTTATTGAAGCCAATAAACAAGGCTGCTTGACTGAGGTGCTAATAATAACCAGTGCACTCAGTATTCAAGACCCGAGAGAGCGTCCTCAGGAAAAAATGCAAGCCTCAGATCAGGCGCATGCTAAATATAAAGACCCAGACTCTGACTTTGTTGCCTTTGTTAATCTCTGGAATGGTTTTGAAGAGCAGCGACAAGAATTATCGGGTAATCAGCTAAAGAAATATTGCCAACGCAACTTTTTATCTTATATGCGAATGCGTGAATGGCGTGAAGTGCACCGTCAACTTCATCTTATTTGTAAAGAGCTTAAGTTTAGTGAGAATCAAGAACCCTCTGACTATGACTCAATACACAAATCGTTATTGTCAGGCTTGCTAAATAATGTAGGTGAGAAATACGAGAAAAAGGAATATATAGGCGCTAGAAACCGTCGTTTTAATATTTTCCCGGGTTCAGGGTGTTATAAAAAAACGCCTAAGTGGGTTGTTAGTGCTGAGCTTGTTGAAACCTCACAGGTTTTTGCGCGAATTAACGCGCGAATAGAGCCTCAATGGCTTGAATCTATAGCTTCACATATTACCAAGACTACTTATTTTGAACCCCATTGGGAGCAAAAACGAGCGCAGGCCGTGGCGTTTCAGCGGGTTTCGTTGTATGGCTTAGATATCGTTTCTAAAAGAAAAATTAATTATGGTGCAATAGATCCGATTGTTTCTCGTGAGATATTTATTCGTCACGCGCTGGTACAGGGTGAATTTAAATCTTCTGCGCCATTCTGGCGAGATAATATGCAGCTTATTGAGCAAGTTGATGAGCTTGAAACTCGTCTGCGTAAAAAAGATATTCTTGTTGATGATGATACGCTATATGAGTTTTATGATGAGTGTATCCCCAAGGATATTATTAGTGGGGGCTATTTTGATTCATGGTGGAAGAAGCTCAATAGCAAAGAACTGCAATCGCTGAAGTTAACGAAAGACTTTTTAATGCGGAGAGAGGCTTCAGAAGTAAATGAAGACAACTATCCCGATACTATAGCCCTGAACAATATCAATTTTGAGTTAAATTATAGTTTTAAACCGGGCAAAGAGGGGGATGGCGTTTCCATTCTGGTTCCTGGCGGTGCAGTGCGACAGCTTCCTTTGAATCGTTTGGAGTGGCTTGTTCCAGGCTTGCTCCGGGAAAAATGTATTCAATTAGTTAAATCATTGCCAAGAAGTTTACGTAAAAACTTTGTCCCTGTACCTGATTATGTGGATGCCGCGTTAGAAAAAATGCAACCATCCAATGAGTCTCTGGTGAGTGTGCTTGGTAAGCATCTTACGAAAATGACCGGCGTTATAATTCCTGAAGAAAATTGGAATCAGGAAGGTATTGATGATCACCTCAAATTTAATGTTCAGGTTGTAGATAAAAAAGGACAAGTGGAAAAAGAGAGCAGGGATGTGCTCGGCTTAATGGATGACTTTAAAGATGTGAAATTTGAAGTGCCTAAGAGCAATAATAAAGATTCTTCGTTGTATGAAAAAGAGATATTAACGTGGGATTTTGGTGCGCTTGAAATTGATAAAGAGGTTGATCAGGGTGGCATTAAAATCAACCTGATTCCTGCATTAGAAGACCATAAAAAGTACATAAAACTGGTTTTATGTAATGACAGACTAAGTGCTAACCGAAAGACTATACGAGCAATAGCCAGGCTCACATTATTAGCCTTACCGGAACAAGTACGATACACCCTTGATAAACTGCCAAAAGCTAAGCAAACAGGTTTATTATTTGCACCTTATGTCAAAGCTTCTGACTTAATGGATGACTTATTAATGGGGGCTGTTGTACAGAGGTTATCAAGTGTACGGCAGTTGTCTGAGCGAGACTTCCCCAGAAATGAAGAACAGTTCCAAAGCTGGTTGGATGACTTCCGTTCAGTTTTTTTTGAACAAGCAAGCGAGTTAGCTGTCTTAGTCAACGATATAGCTTCAAAGCATCACCAGTTAATGAAAAAGCTTAAGGGGAAAATTAATATTGCCTTAGCTCATTCTTTGGGGGATCTTAAGCTGCAACTAACTAATCTTGTTTACCCAGGGTTTATTTCTGATACCTCAAAAGAATGGTTACAGCATTATCCGCGCTATTTGCAGGCTTCCACAGACCGGTTTGAGAAAATGCCTCGTGAAATGGGAAATGAAAGAACATTTTTAGCGATCATTAGTGGATGTTGGGAGCAGTATCAGGCTTTAAAACAGAAGCATGAACAACAATGCATTGTAGATCCTGAACTTGAAATGTATCGATGGATGATGGAAGAGCTTCGTGTTTCTTGGTTCTCGCAAAAATTAGGTACAGCAACGACTATCTCTGAGAAAAGACTCAATAAACAATGGGCACTGGTAAGGCGCTAGTGTTGAGTTGGAGAGTATTGATTTATTCGACTATAGTTTATGCGCCTATCAACATGATTTTGTGATAGTATTTCTCTCTTTTTGTGAATTTATAATGAATACGGGGTT